>RCNB010000977.1_pt1 | contig 19926 bp, 15 predicted proteins | sample 2041321 | NCBI WGS metagenome assembly RCNB01 (sample SAMN09708232, study PRJNA481090) | Marine sediment metagenome, whole genome shotgun sequencing project. | reverse complement strand
CATAGATTATCGGAAGTTCTATGGGTAGGGTTTGACCACGTTTCGAACAGTTCTGCCGCTACCAATAATCGGTTAACTTCTTTATATACGTCGATATCACCGAACGACTGACTCTCGAGATTGCTGATTTGATAAACGCCCCACGTTCGAAACTGATCTAGGGTGGCGTTGGAATTTCTGCGGGCATCTACGCTCATTATTTTCTTTAATGTACCCGAATTTAGTGTTCTAAGCGCTTCAATCTCTACATTCGATGCCAGCATTAGATTTCCGTGTTGATCTTTCATGGTGGTCCAATCGGCACCGATTACCACCAACAGCAATTTGTATTCCTAACATAGGATGCAAAATCAGCGTATAAAAAGAAATATTGGCTAAACTTTCTAGAAAACTAGTGGGAAAATCACTTTGGGGCATTTTAAAATGTATTGAGTGGTCTTAATTGACGTATAAATAGTACGACCCGGTTTATCGGAGCTTAATATCGGGACTCGTTACACTTCGATTTTTATGATTATTGCATTTGAGCCAAGTAATCCGGAATACTGTAAAAGATGCTGGGAATAGACCCACTGGTACAATTTTTACGTCATAATGCACATTTCTTGATATCTTCTACCTGAATTATACTTACCTTAATGTTAGATTAATACCAACGACCAAATAAACGTTGATTGGAATAAACTTTCTGTCGAATGCCGAATAGTACCGATAGGCCCGCTATATACGTTTCATACACTTGGGATTCCGAAAGCGAGGCATTAGTCGAAAGCATCGAAATGCAATTCCAAAAAAAGGGCCTGCCTATAGTTAGGGACAAGAACGTTTTGGGCTATAAGGGCAAGATTAAGGCTTTTATGCAGAAGATTGGGAAGGCCCAATATATCATCTTGGTCATAAGCAACAAGTACCTTCGATCGGTAAACTGTATGTTCGAACTGATCGAGATTTTCAAGAACGACCATTTTTACGAGCGCGTTTTTCCCGTGGTACTTGATGAAGTGAATATTTATGATCCCTCGGAAAGGGTACGGTTAATGAAATACTGGGAAGAAAGAACCGAGAGCCTGAACGAGCAGATTAGGGAATTGAAAGATTTCACGAATATGCAGGGGGTTACTGATGACCTCAACCTAAATTCTGAAATTCGGGATAATATCGCAAGGCTGACTAATATTTTGAAGGATACGAATACGTTGAGTATAGAACAATTGGTCGATTCCAATTTTGAACCGCTCTATAACGCGATTGTAAAGAAGATTGATGCCGATACAAAAATGGAGGCCGTTGCAATTGAAAAGGAGTATATAGCAAACCGTTCAGATGAGAATAGTCAGAACTTTGTTCGTATTAAGGCTAAACTTTTCGGAACAACTGCTTTTTTTGAAGTGTCAAAAAAGAATCGAAGAAGGGTTTTTATTAGCTTTGGAATTACCGCGGTTCTTGGTATTTGCGCTATTTTTTTGGCCTTGCCACGCTTATCTCAAGATTCGCCTATAGAAGATGTATCCGTGGTAGAAACACAGGTGGGTACAAAAGATTCTATTTTAATCGAGGATGAAAAAGATTCTATTATTGCAAAACAGACCCCAACTAAAACTGAGGAAAAAAATGAAGTAATTCTATCGAATATAAGGTACAACGTCGAATTAATCGTACCTTCAGATATGGCTCAAGCGTCAGTTTTTGTTGACGGAAAACCAGCAGAAATAGTGGAGAGAAGCCCAATTTCTATCACGGTACGTTTAAGGAAGAAAGACAGTAGTCATCATTTTGAGGTCAAAGATGGTGACGAAAGTTGTAAGTCCAATAAGTTGATCACGAAAGACCAAGTGAGATTGCCCCTCTGTGATTGAGGCGTTGTTTGGCGTTTTTTTTATTTGTTCCCCCAATAATTATAATGAGAACTATCTCAGGGATTGGTGCGGTGAAACGGAAGTTTCTTGGTCAACACTCCGAGAAATTCATCGCATAAAATTTAGCTTATGCAGTATAATAAACTGAGGCTTTTCTATGGTATTTTGGTATTCCTGCTAATCGGTAAGATACATGCCACAACTTTACCCTTGACGAACAACGATTCTATCGTCTATGTTTGGGATTTTAGTGTCAGTGATGCCTCCATCAAAAATATTGGTGATATGTTGACCAATGATTTTGAGACCGAGCTTATCAATTCTGGGCTATACACTGTTTTAGAACGAAGGCGTTACAATCGGGTATTGGCACACCAAAATTTGGAAAAAAGGATAGCGGATGTTCAAAATCTGTCATCGTCATCCATAGATAGTTTGAAAGCCTATAGGGCTGGAACGGTCATTTTCGGAGAGGTCAAAGATGATATCGATAGTGGCGTTTATGAAGTCACGGTCACTTTTCAAAACCTGAATGAAGTCATTCTGAGAAAAGGAAGCATACTTATCGGAAGGGGACTGATACGGGATAACCAGACCCGAAAAAAGTTTATGAAAGAGCTGGTAGATGTAGTTCATGCAAAGGAACTATTGGCCGCTAAAAAAGAGCAGTATAATATTATTTCCAATATGTTGGAAACCTATATGTTTCGGGTGATCGATGTTCAAAAAGAATTCCAAGATGTAACCAAATATGCCCTTGAAAATCGAACTATCCAAGATGAGATGGTTCAAATCATAAATGCGTATAATGAGATTTTCAACGACATCAACAACAATAACGCCAAATACCGTTTGGATTTCGATAAATATTGGGATGCACCAAGAGGTGTGGAATTGGAAACTATAATCGAAGGTATTATCGATGATATCCACAAGATCCATATTCTCAAACTTGATAAGGTGAGAACCCAAATATTGGCATATAGGGAATTGAGTAAAAACGATAAAAAGCGCAAAAAGAAGGAAATTCTAAGAGACGTAAAACGAATCACTGATGACCTTGAACGACAAATCGATGTAATGAATCCCAAGGTAAATACCTTTCTTTCCCAACTCCGAAATGGATTGAACATATAAAATGAACTAGTTACTAAAAATGATAAGAGATGAAAACTTCGAATCTAACACAAATTCTAGCAGTGTTTTTTACACTTGTAATGATCGGTTGTAGCTCTGATGCAGGGGGCGGCGGAGCATTTATTCCAACATTTAATGCTACATGGGAAGTCGATGGTACGGACGGCTCATACCGAATGGATCTTCAACCGAACGAGGCCAACAAAAATGTTGAATCAGGTGTTTTTAATGGCGAAGAACAGCACGATGATGATGACGATTTAGACAATAACCCGCTGAGCGGTAGTTTTAACGGCCTCGATATCAAGTACACCATTAAAAGAGACAATCATGTGAACATCGAATACAAGGGCAAGATGATTCCCATCAGCGATGAAAACCATACCATTATTCGAATTGATTTGAGCTCTTCGGAGGGTAATATCGTTTTGGTACCGCTGTAAAATAGTGCCGCTGAAGTTAGGATAAAAATAAAAAATCTATAAAACAGAATTTACAGGAGACAAGATTGGAGCCTGTGGAGAGCAGAACCTACGGCCGAAAAAACTGTATATAGGAGTTTTAGGAGGATTGGTTTTTTTGCTCACTGAATGGGTGACCTGAGGGAAAGATTCGTGTTCCTAAGATTATTTGATATAATTCACTTGCGGCAAAAAGTAAAAGCGCTACCGTTTATGAAGTATTGTGATTCTCTGTCTTTTCAGTAACTAGAGAAAATATCTTCGTCATTCGGGCAGAACGCAATTACCTTTTTCAGTTCTAAGGTAAATCCGTTGCGAGCACATCTTCTTCATTACTATAAAAGTGGAAGATTTCAATAATCCGATGGTTTTTTTTCAGATCTTGTATTCTTAAATCAGTATCTCACCGAGGCCTTAATCAACAATACACGGATAAGGATTTTATTTTTGTAGGATAATAGTGTTTAAGCAGTGTGGTTATATAAGTGCAAGTATCAAGAAAAATTTACAAATTATAAGGTATTACCTACCAACTATACAGTTTTAAAGAGCTTGCAGTATTTACGGTCGTATATTTAATATATGCCCATTAAATGAACAACCTAGAAGAAATATCGAATTTCCAATCTACATATGGAAGGCCTGAGCTTTCCTATCTATCCACTATTCCCGAACTGCTAAATGCATGTGAATGCTCTAAGAATTTGATGATAGGTATCTATCACATAGAAAAAGATCAATTCCTTTATTGCAACAAGCTCTTAATGGCAATTGTAGGAGAGAATTATCAATGTTTGTGTGAAGAAGGGTGGGATTTTTGGTTTTCTTTGGTCAACGAAATAGACGCCTACAGGATGAAAGATAGAATATCCGATTTCTTTGCCATTCCGTATCCTCAAAAAGCTTTAATACTTCGTTATCACCTCACCAATTTTAATGGTAATGAGATGTGCCTAAAGCATGAAATAGTAATCCACAAATTGGAAAAATGTACCCTTGCTTTAAATTATATTTTTGATGTATCCGGTAAAGAAAGGATTGAGCAATGTTTTACAAATCACGAATTGTCAAACAAGACCTGCTTTTCAAATAAATTAAACCGCACCATCTCTTCGAGGGAAAAAGAAGTGCTTCGACTTATAGGCGATGGATATTCTTCAAAGCAAATAGCAGATATACTTTTTATAAGTAATCATACTGCAATATCACATCGAAAAAATCTTATTGAAAAATTTCAGGTAAAGAACACGGCCCAACTTATTAAAAAAGCCTCGAAAGTTATTGAATTGTAAGATACGATTTGCCGCTGTACGGATCGTAAAGATTACAGGTGAATATCCCCATTTTTAGGGATTGTTCCGTATGGTATTTCTTTGAATCTTGTATATGATTTTAGGCGAACATACATAAGTGCTTGTTGTTGTCATTTCCCCCACCAATTTTTTTTATTTTATCGTATGCATTATGATCTATAAAGCATTGTCTTTCATTGAAGATCAGACCAATCTTTATTTTCAGGGGTTGATAGGTCCATCTACGCAAAAATATGTAGAACTGGGAAATATAGCTAAGATAGTAGATAGCGGGGATCCCACGGATTCGGGAGGCAACTCTGAAATAATAATTACCCTTGTTAATATTGAAGAGGACAGGATTTCAAAAAACCCCAATGGAATTTATAGAAAAGTGGACAGGGTAATCAAGGCCAACCCAAAAATATTGATCAACTTATATGTATTGTTTTCGGCCCAATCAAGTGACTACCCGGAAGATTTAAGCAGGATTTCCAAGGTGATTCAATGTTTTCAAAGCACTAATTTTTTTACGCAGCCCAGTTTTGCGTCCCTCGATCCCGGCATAGAGAAATTACACTTAGAGTTGTATACCATGAATTTCGAACAGGTCAATCACCTATGGAGTACCCTGGGTGGGAAGTATTTGCCTTCTGTTTTGTATAAAATGCGAATGGTGGTCATTGCCGATGAAGCCAACCAAAGTGGCGGTGGTTTGATTACAGAAATCCAAACGAAAAAGAATGCCATTGCAGGCACCTTAAATTAATTGTAATGCGATACACACCTGTATTTACAATAGAATTGGAACACGATTATTTTTCTGTTTCAACACCAGAAGTGCTCCGCATCGTACCAACCTCCGCAACGCAAAAAGTATTACGAGGAGCGGGCCTGATCGCAAAGTTCTTTCAAAACAAACTTTACATTCTAGTGAAGCATCTGGAAGACACTACCCCTTTGCTCAAATTGGACAACGATTTTGTCCTTCAGTTTTTTCTGGAAGTCAGCGGCTTTGAATTTTCGAGCATTACCAATTATGTTTCATCAGATCCCTATAATATCAAATTGTATTTCAGTAATGCAAATTCTATTGTGGATAGTAATGATAAATCAATTGACGACATCCTGTACCTCAACGAAAAATTGCCCCTGTTTGATTCCACAAAGGCCTACAAATACAATGATTTGGCAAGAAGTGGCTCGGATATCGCCCATGAATGCCTTCAAAAAATAGATGCCAATACTGGGGACCTCACCGATAGATCTCAGTTCAGGGAACTGGAAAAAATAAGTTATGTGTCGCCCACGACCAGTTTGCTGTTTACCGGGCCTGAAAAAGTAGTGGCACTGACCACACCGGCGGCAGAGGTGGAAATTAGTTACCTGAAATACAATCCGGCTACCAAGATTTTTGATATACAGGTGAAGGAGACCGAGATTGGACCTGAAGAAAATCCAACTGGAGCTATGATGGACAATGTTCTCCTCAATTTTTATACGGAAGATAACATCCCATTTGCCGAAGGCATGTATAAGGTGGTCCTCAACACCACCCAGGAAGAATTGCTCTATTTCCGTTTAGAGAATGACTGGGTACCTTATATAGGCCTCATCAATATACACAATGATGCTTTGGCCACTGAGGAAAAGTATCGATTCTTAAAAGAGGACGGTTCGTTCTTCACCATTCTGCCAGAGAACAAGGAAATCGAGACCCGTAATTACAAAATCCGATTTTCGCCATCGCAATACCTCCTAAAATATGTCTGTAAAACAAACAAAGTGACCGACATCACGGATACTGACGGCACCATAGAATTTGATAATCTGGGTGGCAACATATTTCGTAGCAAACTCCCCGTAAGGATGAACGAAAAAGCCATTGACACCATATCGGTCACCTATACAGGTTCTGATGCATTGCTAAAAACCAAGGTACCGGGACATAGGGATTTATCTATTCTTGATGACGATAATAAGTATATAGTTAGTGAAACATTTTTGAATTTATAAAAACAATTAAAATCACACGTTATGGCCACAGTTTACAAAACACCGGGTGTTTATATTGAAGAAATACCAAAGCTACCGCCCTCCGTTGCACAAGTAGAAACGGCAATTCCGGCCTTTATTGGTTACACGGAGAAAGCAGAAAAAAGGGGAGAATCCCTGGTCCTTAAACCCACCCGCATATCTTCCCTGCTCGAATACCGGGAGTACTACGGTGGTGATAATCCTATTGACGCCATAAACGTAGTGGTGGATCAGAATAATAATTTTGCAGTAAGCAGTATAAGCATTGATAATGACAAACGTTTTTTAATGTATGACAGCTTAAGATTATTCTTTGACAACGGCGGGGGAGACTGTTATATCGTATCCGTAGGATTATATGGGGATACAGATGTCATGGATGACTTTGGCGACGAAAATGCAACTACACCCTATGGTTTGAGGGCTGGCGTAAAGGTTTTGGAAAAGTATGACGAGCCGACTATAATTTTATTTCCGGATGCCATCAATGTGGATAGCGATTCGAATCAGACCAATGATGAAGGCGGCTTTTATAGCTTGCAGCAAATGGCATTGCAGCAATGTGCTAAACTTCAGGACAGGGTGGCACTCTTCGATTTAAAAGAAAATATCGCAGGAGATCTGGATGACGCCATTTCCAATTATAGAAACAATATTGGTATAAACGATTTAAAATATGGAGCTGCATACACTCCTTATGTTGTAGCAACCTATCCGAGAGACATAGATTTAAGCACATTTCAGGCTACCATAGATAATTTGGTAGTCGCAGATGTCTCCCTCCAAGATCTTTCCTCCGACAGTGAGCATTTGGCATTGATAGACAGCTATCAGGTAGCAGCTGATGAGATGGTCGCTGTAGAATCGCACTTGACCCTGATTAAATCTGCTAACACCGCAGATGGCCTATTAGGTACGGGCACAGAGGCCTCTTCTATAAAGGTGAAATACTTGGAATTTAAAAAGATTATTGATGAATCCGCCGATGGTCCAGCAGTGTTGCTTGTATTTCCCAATTTATTCGCTTTTTGCAGGAGCGCGATAATGGAATTTCAGGATTTGTACAACGGACTGGATACTTCTACCAGTCAGATTGCAAACGACGTAAACACCTACGCCAAGGCAACTAGTATGTGGAGGGGTGCAGCAAGGGGAATTATTGCTATTGATAAGAATACGGCAACGAAAAATTTAAACGGTGGATTAACAGATCCCCTCGTTCACGCCGAATATGTGGATAGTGATTCGACTACCGCAAGTTCCGATTGGTTGGACAGCACAGTTCCGCAGGTTTTGGCTACAAATAAGGCCTATGGGGATGCCAACAATGTCGCACTGCAATTATCAATAGCCAAACAAATATCCAATGACGTCCTAGGCGAGTTCGAAAAGCTCATTGCCTATGCCGATGCCATTCTGAAAGCAGCGGAAGGATATCAAAAAGCAGCCCAAGACGCCCTATATGCCGGTCATCCGGTCGTTGGTAATATTGTAAAACACATTACAAAGAGTATCAATACGCTGCCACCTAGCGGCGCCGTTGCCGGAATTTATGCCAAAGTAGATAATACACGGGGGGTATGGAAGGCTCCTGCTAATGTAAGTATCAACTCGGTCAGCGAGCCGTCGGTTATGATTGGCCACGATGAACAGGCCAACATCAATGTAGACGCAGTGGCAGGAAAATCAATCAATGCCATCCGAACTTTTATTGGGAAAGGCACACTGGTCTGGGGGGCCAGAACACTGGCAGGCAATGACAATGAATGGCGATACATCAGTGTTAGGCGTTTTTTCAATATGGTGGAAGAAAGTTGTAAAAAATCTACGGAGCCTTTTGTATTCGAACCCAACAATGCCAATACCTGGGTCAAGGTACAGACCATGATAGAGAATTTTTTGACCCTCCAATGGCGGCAAGGTGCCCTACAAGGTGCCAAGCCGGAACATGCATTTTATGTCGCGGTCGGTTTGGGAAAAACAATGACCGCGCAAGATATTTTGGAAGGCCGGATGATAGTGGAAATCGGAATGGCCGTGGTAAGACCTGCGGAGTTCATTATCCTTCAATTCTCTCATAAATTGGCAGAATCTTAGTCAAAAATAACGATTGGAAACATATAATAATTCATAACTAAAAAGAGTATCATGGAGACATATCCGCTAACAAAATTTCACTTCAGAGTTGATTGGAATGGCAATAAAATTGGTTTCACAGAGGTCACCGGTCTCGATTTTCAAGTAGAGCCCATAGAGTATCGCGAGGGAAGCAGTCCGGAATACCATAAAATAAAAATGCCCGGCATGCACAAGTTCAGTAACGTTACCTTAAAACGGGGCACATTTAGTGGGGATATTGATTTTTACAATTGGATGAAAACCATCAATCTTACCACTGTAGAGCGAAGGGATATTACCATCAGCCTGTTGAACGAGGAACATGAGCCGGTAATGACCTGGGGGATTAAAAACGCCTTTCCCATAAAAGTGCAGGCCAGCGATTTTAAGGCCGACGGAAATGAAATTGCCGTTGAAACCTTGGAATTGGCGCACGAAGGACTAAAGATCATGGAATAGGCAAACCATTTAAATCCAAATTGTGGCTAAAGATGACTTTCATACGGCCGGTGGGTATTATCCTCCTGTAGGCTTTCATTTCAGAGTTGAGTTTATCAATGTCGGGAACGACAATGATGTGCGTTTTCAAAGTGTTGGTGGACTCAATATGGAACTCGATGTCGAGACTATTAAAGAAGGGGGACAAAACTTGTTTGAACATAAAATTCCAGGCAGAAGTAAATTCTCCGACCTTACCTTAAAAAGAGGCCTTTTGCTCGATTCCGATCTAATTAAATGGATTAAAAGTGCTCTTTACGACAGGGAATTTAAGCCGGCCAATATGACCATAAGTTTACTGAACAGTGATCACGACCCACTTTTGACCTGGCAGGTTTTTAAGGCATGGCCCAAAAAATGGAGTGTAAGCGATTTAAACGCCACGGAGAATTCGATCATGGTCGAAACACTTGAAATAGCATATAATTACTTCAAGGTTAAAAAAGGATAATATGTCACTGAGCATCAGAAATTTAAAAGTAAGCATCTCGGTCAACCAGGCAAAATCTGAAGGTGGGGAAGGCAGTAGCACCCCGATTTCTGAACAAACTGAGGCCAAAAAAGCAGATCCCGAAAAACTCTCAAAAGATGTCATAGAACAGGTAATGCGAATTATTAATGACAAAAATGAAAGATAATGGCATTAGGTAAAATTGAAAAGCTAAAGATCATCGCGTTTAAAAATGCGGATTATTCGGATTCGCCTTCCGATCAACAAACCTTTACCGCCATGCTCAATCCGGAAACCTATAATCTGGATTATAAGATAGAGTACCAAGATGGGCAAGGACAAGGGACCAGTAGTTCACAACAGCGTTTTTCGGTCAAAAAGCCTGAAGAATTTGCGTTCGAACTGTTGATCGATAGTTCTGGGATCATAGATGATAATCCTAGGGAATCTATTGAGGATGACATTACTGCACTACGAGATCTATTGCTCAAATATGAAGGGGATATCCACGAACCAAAACACTTCCAGGTCTTATGGGGAAGCCTATTGTTCAAGGGCAGATGTACAGGATTGAACATCAACTTTAAATTGTTCAATCCAGATGGAAAACCTATCCGGGCCATCTGCAAAGTAAGCTTTAGTGGCAGTGTGGAAGACAACCTAAGAACCGCGGAGGAACGAAGGGAATCTCCGGATTTGACACATTTTAGAATGATAAAATCAGGCGATACATTGCCCCTGATGTGTTATAAGATATACGGAAGTTCAAGCTATTATCTACAGGTGGCACTTATCAATAAGCTTTCAAGTTTTAGAAACCTCTCTCCGGGAACAGAAATAATTTTTCCACCCATTGAGAAAAACACCCCTGTGGCATGAGCGAAGTAAACACGATACCCAGTACAGCACCAAAATCGGTCTCCACCTTTACTATCCTGGTAGAGGGAAATAAAATTTCCGAACAGTTCAAGGTAATGAGCATCGTGATCCAGAAGGAAATCAACAGCATCACAAAAGCCACGATACTGTTGCAGGATGGGTCGGCCGCAGAACAGGGATTTAATACCAGCAACAGCGAAGAATTGATACCTGGTAAACCCATAGAGATTTTAGCCGGATATCAAAACGACGAAGAAATGGTGTTCAAAGGCATCACCGTAAAGCACAGCATAAAGGTGAGAAAGAGTGTTTCGGTACTTGTGGTAGAATGTAGGCATGAAGCGATTAATATGACCACTAAACCCAAAAACAACTATTTCCACGAAATGAAGGACGATGAAATTGCGGATCAGCTTTGCCGCGATCACGGGCTAAGCCTCGAAAGTGATACTGCGGCAATAACACATAAGGAAATTGTACAGTTCAATTGTACGGATTGGGATTTTATGATCTGCCGAGCGGAGGAGAATGGATTCTGGGTTACGACCACCGAAGCTACTAAAGTAAGTTTTAAGGCCCCCGATTTTTCACAGGAACCGGTGCTCACCCTTGCATACGGTTCTACCATTAAGGAGCTCGACGCAGAGATAGATTCCAGGCATCAGTATGAGGCCTTAAAATCGATCAGCTGGAGTCAGGCAGAACAAGAAGCCATCAATAGTGAAGCCCAAGACCCTGGCGTTCCCGCTGCCGGGAATTTAGCTGCTACAGATTTGGCTGCGGCCACCGCCAATTCCGAACTGGAGATTAGGCATACGGCCCTGCCGGAGTCCGAACTTCAAATTTGGGCCAACAGCATCTTACAGAAACAGCGCCTCGCCAAAATACGGGGCAAACTAAAAATTGATGGTATTCATACCCCCCTACCCGGCCATTTGATCGAACTGCAAAACGTAGGGGAACGCTTTGAGGGAAAAGTAATGGTGTCGGGAGTACGTCACCATATAGAAAAAGGGAATTGGGAAACCTTTATTCAGTTTGGAGAATCCCCGGAGCGTTTTGCCGAAAAATTTAAATTGGAACAACCCCTGGCCTCCGCGCTTCTTCCCGCAGTCAACGGGTTGCAAATCGGAATAGTGACCAACCTCGAAGACCCGGACGGGGAAGAGCGGATCCAGGTAAGGTTGCCCATGGTGCACGATAGTGATGAAGGCGCTTGGATGAGGCTTTGCTCCTTGGATGCAGGAGAAAATCGGGGATGGGTTTCACGTCCTGAAATTAATGATGAGGTCATAGCTGGTTTTTTGAATGCCGATCCCCGCTATGGGGTCATTCTGGGGAAGGTCCACAGCAGTAAGAACACGGCTCCTTTTCCAGCGGCCAATGATAACCATGAAAAGGGGTACCAATCGAGGGAAGGGCTAAAATTAGTCTTCGATGACGATAAGAAATCTATCACCTTGGAAACCCCAGGCGGACACCAAATTATAATGAGCGACGATGATACCAGTATTTCGCTGGAAGATAGTAACGGCAATAAATTGGTCATGAACAGCGACGGTATTGAGATTGAAAGTATCAAAGACATTAAGGTCAAGGCCGCTGTAAACCTGACTCAGGAATCGGGGGCAAATGTGGAGATCAAAGGAGGCGCCAATGCGAAACTAGAGGGAGGTGCCGCAGCGGAACTATCCTCAGGAGGATCCACAACTGTGAAAGGGAGTATACTGCAATTAAACTAAAAATTATGGGCGCACCTGCAGCAAGGATAGGAGATTTACATGTATGTCCAATGGTAACGGGCACCGTACCCCACGTAGGTGGTCCGATCGTTATGGGCGCAGCTACAGTGATAATCGCCGGCATGCCAGCGGCGCGGGTCGGAGATATGTGCACTTGTGTCGGGCCACCGGATACCATCCTGGCTGGATCCTCGACCGTGATGATCGAGGGGATGCCCGCTGCACGTATGGGAGATTCCACAGCACATGGTGGTACTATTGTGATTGGTGCACCAACGGTTTTAATCGGTTAAAAAAGATCAAATGGAGAATGCAAAAGATTTTATTGGAGTAGGTTGGAGTTTTCCCCCAACTTTTAACCGGGAACTGGGCCAATTGGAAACCACCAAGTTGTATGATGACATACAAAAGAGCCTGGAGATTTTATTGACCACCAGGCCCGGTGAGCGGGTAATGCAGCCCAAATATGGTTGCCACATGGAGCCTTTGTTATTTGAATCGCTGGATACAGGTACAAAAACCATGATCAAAGAACGCATAAAAACCGCCATTCTATACTTTGAACCCCGAATAGAAGCGAAGAAAATTACCTTGGACGATTCTAGACAGAATGAAGGTGTTTTGCTGATTTTACTGGAATACATCGTCAGCGCCACCAACAGCAGGTTCAATTTTGTGTTCCCATTTTACAGTGAGGAAGCTACTGAAATGGACATTCTAACAACCAACCACCCCTTAGCAGTATGATATGAGCGATTGTTCTAAAAATAAAAATCCACTAGTTCGACAGGGCACAAGCCAGGGACAACGGGTGTTGGAAAAGCTCAGTCCGACATCGGTGGAAATTCTTGATAAATCTGACGAGGATTGGATGGTTTGGGCGGGAAAGTTTTCAGATCATATCAGCTTTACCTCCTTAAATAATGGCGCAGTTGGTTCAATGAAACCATTTTTCACATCGGATATTAGTGCCCAATTATCCTTAGCGGCAGGCTATGAACCGGAAATATTATCACAGTATATTAGAGAACTACTACAATTTTTGGAAGTAGAAGACGGATTTCCGCTCGCAGATCAGAAGTTAGAGAAAATATATACGCAGCTATTCGACATTATTTTTTCCTATTTCATTATTGCAGATAAATTATATCGACTAACGCTTGCAGATAAGGAGTATAACGCCATTCTATTGAATCACATCAAGGCCAGGCTATTGCCTACCGTTAAGAGGTCTTTTACCTATTACAAAGCCTCTTTGGACGAAAGCCTTATGGTGGACAGTATTCCAACAGACCTGAACATTTTTTTTGAACCACTGACCGGTCATCAAAATGCCATTGATGCTACACTTTCCAATCTTTCATCAACTTGGTATGTTGGGTTCGCAAGTTTCAGTGCCTTTTACGGGGCCTTAGCATCAGACCCATCGATCTTTGGAAATCCCGCTGGAAGCATAGCGGATAAAATAAAGTATGCGACCCAGCATAATTTCTTTACCAGTATCTTGGATGAGATCAGCGCATCAACAACATTTATTACCAAGCTTTCTCAAAAATATCTCAGCAAATACCTGACCGATTGGCCGGGTCACCAACCCCATTATGCACTCTACCTGACCTGGTTGCAACTACTGGATGACACCAAAGCACATTTGAACGAGCTCACAGGAAGACATCTCGACTTCTATTATAAGGATGTATTACAGCTTAAACCACTGGCAGAGGATCCTGATAGTGCCTTTTTGGTAATGGAATTGAACAGGGTGACCCCTTTCTACGCCTTAAAGGACGATACCCAGTTTATGGGGCCAAAGGATAAAAATGGAAATCTGATAACCTACGAAAGCATTAGGGAGACTATCCTCAATAAGGCTAAAATAAAACATCTCACCGCTATGTATTACGGTGCGGTGGAGGACAATATAGGCACACAAATCAATAATAGAAGGCTATTTGCGGCTCCTGTAATAAACAGTGCTGACGGTTTGGGGGAAAAATTGGCCGAACATGTCATTGCATGGCATCCTTTTCACATTAAGGAATACGTGAATGCGGAACTGGACAGTATCAACATGCCTAAAGCCGAAATTGGTTTTGCGATTTCATCTCATTATTTAAGATTAGGGGAAGGCAAACGGACCATCATTTTGGAGATCTCGATTTCGAATAATGTGAAATTCAATGAATTTGCTTACCAGGCTTTCATAACTATGGAAAAAGAGTGGTTCCCCATAGAACAGATAGACCTAGATAGAACATTGGGAGCCGGTGGAAAGGTGACCAAGATTACGTTTACTTTTGATATTCCCGCCGATAAGGATCCGATTGTCGCCTATAACAAAGAAGTACATTTGGGCAGTCTCACGGCAACCGAACCAGTGTTAAAAATTGTACTGGAACACAACGACACACTACCCTTTATCTATGATACCTTAAGTCAGGCTAAAATATCTACGGCTAAGTTAACGGTTAAGGTTGGGGAAATAAACGATACTTACAATGAGGAGGGCATCAAGAATCTGGAACTTCATAATGATTCCAGTCCGTTAAACCCATCCAAACCATTTCAACCTTGGGGGCCTGAACCCAAATCAGAAAATTCCTTGATCATAGGTAGCGATGAAATCTTTTATAAAAAAGGCGCTAATATTCAGTTGAATTTTGAATGGAACGAATATTTTGGCACGACCATTAGCGCAATAGATTCACTCGCTCTGGTGACAGATGGTGATCTTACGAAAAAAGAAATCGAAATATTCACCCTTCCCACTGTGGACGTCCTGACACTAAGTAACAATAAATGGGAGCCTTTGGATACCTATCAGGACGTTAAGGTATTTAGAACGACCTCTATTCCCGACTTCAATTTTACACAAAAAACAGTACTGAAAATAGATCTTTCCTCTAAAAATGAGACCTTATTTTATTCTAAAGATGATGTTTGGGAGGGATACCTACCAAATACCAATAAAGGTTTTGTCAAAATTAAGCTCAATGACGACTTCGGTCATAAGGATTACTACGAGGACCTAATGATATTTGCCAAAGATAAGAATGATCTAGTGCCACCCATCTATCCCTATCAACCTACCTTACAATTCTTTTCGGTCGGCTATGAGGCCAGTTGCAGTTTAGATTTGGCCACGACCGATTCCGATACTTTCAATAACAGGCCTTTGGAGTTTTACCATGTGGGCCCTTTTGGGGATAGCGAGCAACATCGGGTTTTGCAAAACGAAACAAGAGCGCTCCTGGGAAAATTAATCATCAAAACCGATAGTAACTTCAAATCCCAGGGCAGTCTGTTTATTGGCTTGGAAAATCTACACCCAGGGGATACACAGTCCATTTTGTTTCAACTACAAGAAGGAAGTGAAAATCCTTTATTGGAAAAACCGGAAAATCATTTAATCTGGGAATACCTCACAGTAAATAATGTTTGGGAGCTCTTCGACGATGACGGTGTGGGCGATAATACCAGTGGTTTGATCGAATCGGGGCTCATCAACTTCACCATCCCCAAAGATGCAAGTCTGGAGCATACCGCTTTTGAAAGCAATCTTATTTGGATACGCTGCTCGGTAAAGGAGGCCCCCGACGCGGTATCCAAAATAATTGGAATTTATCCCAATGCCATTGAGGCGCAAAGGGTAATTCCCGAGGCCACGGAATATGAAACCATGGTCGCTGCCGCAGGTGAAATTAAAAAGCTCCTGGTGCCGGAGGCCAAAATCAAAAAAATCGATCAACCCTATACCAGTTTTGATGGAAAACCCACAGAAGGAAGCGAAGCTTTTTACCTAAGGGCATCGGAACGCCTACGCCATAAAGACAGGGCCATCAACATATGGGATATTGAACACCTTGTGCTGCAAGCCTTCCCTGAGATTTATAAGATAAAATGCCTGAACCATACAAAGATCGAAGGTTCGCTAAGTGAGGGAGATCTGGTTTATAACGAGGTAGCCCCTGGGCATATCGCCGTAATTACCATACCCAATTTGGCGAATAGAAATGACATTGATCCGCTAAAACCCTACACCAAAAAAAGTACGCTCAACAACATAAAGGAATTTCTAAGGGAAAGAACTTCTTGTCAAGTAAGCCTGCATACGGCACAACCCGACTTTGAGGAAGTGAAGATAAAATGCGTCATCACCCTAAGAAAAGAATTCCCGGATGTCAATTATTACAAGGAGGTCATACAAAACGATATCATGAATTTCCTGAGTCCATGGGCATTTTCCTCCGATACCGACCTCAACTTTGGCGGGCGTATCCACCAATCGGTACTCATCGATTTTATTGAAGAGTTACCCAATGTCGATTTCCTGACGGATTTCGAATTGTACCATATAAATTCCTCCGGAGTAACCACCAAAGTCGATGAAGCCATCGCTTCCACAGGAAGATCGATACTGGTTTCCGTTCCCGCAATTAAACACGACTTAACAGTGTTGCTAAAAACACCTGAAGCCATTTTAGAGATCGATTGTACTAATGAATGAGCATATCACCATATTAAAGAATCCGGATTTTAGGGAGAGCGAAAATTACGTCGCACTGCGTAAAAAAGGGATTGAACTTATTGAAAAATTGGGCAGTACCTATTGGACGGACTACAATATTCATGATCCGGGGATAACACTATTGGAATTGCTCTGTTTTGCGCAGACCGAGGTCGGTTTTAAGCTGGGCTTTTCAATTGAGGATCTTTTGGCCTATAGGACCGACCAAGAGGTAAAATGGGATGATCAATGCTTTTATACGGCACGTGAAATACTGACTATCAATCCTTTCACAGACAATGATTGGCGAAAGATCGTAATCGATCAGATCGGAATTGCCAACGCCTGGATGCGGTGCACTCCCTGTCCTTGTCATCCTCCTTTTTATGGGGACTGCAAAGATAGTATATTGACCTATGAAGAAACTGAACATCCGATACACATCAAAGGATTTTGGGATGCCTTGTTGGAACTGGAGGTAGATTCACAATACGGCGATCTTAATGGCGGCAAGATCTTTCATCAGTTTTCATTTGATACCGGCCAACATAGGGCGTCGGCGGAAATTAGATTTAGCCCTTGGCACAAAGCTCAACTCGATGACGCCTTAATGCGTGTGATCAAGGATGGGGAAATCTCCGATTTTACTATAGTAATGACCCATTATCATCTCGATGTTGCGGATGACGTATTTTACAAGGCACTGCGCAATCCGATGCGAATAGATGTTACCTATAAGGTGACAACCCTTGGTGGGGATGAGATCATCAGCCTAGTGGAACTGCCCGTGAAAATTTGGTTTAAAACGGATGATGGAAGGGCGGCCATTCAGAAAGGCGACCTCCAAACTGTATTTGAAGATATTACACAAACAGGACCTTTTAGTCAGTATCTCTATCAACTAAAAAAGGCCGACGAAGCGGTAGATAAAGCAAAATCAGTACTTCATGCGCATAGGAATTTAGCCGAAGATTATTGCAAGATCACTACAGTGCCAATTGTGGACGTAGGGCTGTGTGCCGATATTGAAATGGCGGCAGATGCCGATATTGAGGCCGTGCTCGGAGAAGCGTACTACCTGATAACCGAATACCTAAATCCGGTGGTGAAATTCTACACCCTCATTGAATTGATTTCCGATGGGAAATATACTGAGGAAATTTTTCAGGGACCAAAGCTAGATCACGGTTTTATTTTGGATGAAGAATTGGATGAGTCCGATTTGAGGTCTACGATCTATACTTCCGACATCATCAATATTCTAATGGACGTTGAAGGAATTGTGGCCGTAAAAAATATTGCCATAACCCGTTATGATGAAGCAGGGAATTTAGTAGAGTCCCAACCCTGGGAATTACATATTGCTGCAGGACATCAGCCACGGCTGTATATTCATGCCTCCAAGGTTTTGGTATTTAAGGATGATCTGCCCTTTCTTCCCCATCAAGATGAATTGCATGATACTCTACAGCTCTGGCGGGGGGTACGGCAGCAGAACAAGGTAGTCCAAATTGAGAACGACCTTTTGGTACCCGAAGGAACCTATATCGATCACAACGGTTATTATCCCATGCAGTATCAATTGCCCGAAACCTACGGGGTTGGTGTACATGGCCTGAAAGAACCATCTTCCGTGGCACGAAAAGCCCAGGCAAAGCAGCTCAAAGAGTATCTGCTGCTCTTTGAACATCTATTATCTGTTTTCCTAAAACAATTGGAACAGTTTAAAGACATCCTATCCATTAATCCCACCATATCAAAAAGCTATTTTGCAGGTCTCTTTAAAGAAGAAGAGTTGAAAGGAGTATCGGAACTATACGTGGGGATAGATGATGATGCCTTTCACGATTTACTAGAGGACAGAAATCAGTTTCGCGATCGTAGAAATGGGTTTTTAAACCATCTTTTGGCCCGCTTTGCTGAATCGTTCAGCGACTATGCGCTGATGTTGTACCAGGCTTATGGCTCTGAAGAAAAAGCAGAGGAAGAGCTCATTTTTGATAAGATCAACTTCCTTGAAAAGTTTCCAACTATTTCAGCCAATAGGGCCAAAGCATTTAATTACAAAGATGAAACCCAAGTATGCCTTCCGGAGAATAATTCAGGTTTAGCGGAGAGAATAAAAGTAGTCTTAGGTTTAAATGGGGCAAATTCCTTCGTCAAGTATGGCGTAAATAAGAATGTTTCCGGAAAATGGGATGGCAATTGGGATTTATATAGCGATCTGAACGAACATATATTAAGTAGCGCCCCATTGGAGAATATAGATCTGGAATACGATCTAAGGAATCAGTTAAAAGAAGCGGCGCAGTTGGCAATTTCACAACTAGCGCTAAAAACACACCTTACTGTTGTTCCCGAAGGGGCCGAATTTATGGTGCAGCTAGAGAATAATGTTGGGGATATTATAGCTACATCACCAACGACATTTATCCTGGAGACGGTGGCTAATGATGCAAAAGACAAGATAGAGGCCTTTGTGGACAAGGTCGTATTAAGCGAAAAAGTCTATGTCGTGGAACACATTTTACTCCGCCCACGAAATGCACCCTCCATTATTATGGATGGAGATCCCTTTCTGCCGATCTGTATAGCCAAAGACTGTAATTTATGTGCCTTTAGAATTACGGTGGTCTTAAATGGCGAACAGGGCGTTGCCAATACCGGAATCGCTTTTAGAAGATTTGCCGAAAAAACCATTCGCTTGGAAACCCCTGCCCACTTGGGCGTAAAAATTTGTTGGGTTTCCGAAGAACAACTACAGCAATTCGAAACGGTTTATTGTGCCTGGCTAACCGAATTGGCGAAGGCCGAACCGGATAAGCTGCAGTTACAAATTAAACTTATAGAATTATTAGGAACATTTAACAACTTAAAAAGTGTTTACCCTCAGGCCACCCTACATGACTGTGAAGACGGAGATGATGAAAACAGGGTTCGGTTAAATA
>RCNB010000847.1_pt1 | contig 19928 bp, 20 predicted proteins | sample 2041321 | NCBI WGS metagenome assembly RCNB01 (sample SAMN09708232, study PRJNA481090) | Marine sediment metagenome, whole genome shotgun sequencing project. | reverse complement strand
GCCTGCCTTGAACGCCCGTTGCGATACTTCAGCCTGAACTTGGGTACTGATGTCGACCAATGACTTGCCTGGCACTTCAACGTGCAGATAAAAAAATCTTGTCTCATCGTTCACCAATCTACGTTTAGGACCTTCACAGGTTATTTCTGATCCATCAGAACCACAGGCATTCGAACAATCTTCCCTTACGCGAATTTGCGGAAAGCCCTCAGGTTGCGGGTTATAAAGCCACTGAGAACGGCCATTTTGGGTGGCATTCTGATATAGGCCACGGCCCAACTGCGGGGAAACGCAAATTCACGCTGGCCTTGCAGTTGAGCGAAGCAAGCTCATAGGACGGTGGTGATTTAGAACTAATGCCAAGTGCTCACGTGATATCCACCAGCCGCGCGCAAGGATGTGTCAGTATATTCCCTAGCTTTTTTCTTCATCAATTCACGCCAGTTCAACATGGCATCAGACACTTCCTAACAGTCTGGGCGCACGGTCCTGCCTTTCGCTGACGTGCCGGGCCGGAGCTGGTTTCGCAGGGCCGTTAAAAGTCATCGAATTCAGGGACATTTCCGAGGCGAACGATGAAAGTCGGAGAGCTGACTTCCCCAGAGCTTGGATCTTCGACAACCATATAAGCGTCTGCACCAGCGCAGCCCTCTAGTTGGCTTTCCCGCTCCGCGCGTTCTTGGGCCTGTGCTTCTGTTGAATGCTGGAACTGCTTGTCGATTTTCAGACCTGCCTGCGCCCCTCGAGTGCCCTTCTTTTCAACGTAGGTTTGGCAAATATAGTGAGTTTTTGAAGTGTCTTCTTGGGAGTCTGACATTGCGGCCTCCTCGGCTGGAAATCGAAAAATATTGGAACAATTGATAGGTTTTGACCAATCCCAGAACTTTCCTACACTTTAAAGCAGAGCTTGCGCGACGCGTGTAATTGGACACTGGGTCTATTGATATGTTAACTCGCTATGCGCTTACTGCCCAATTTGCAACTGGCCGCTTAGATCTACATTTCCAATGACAATAAGGGCTGGTTGCGGCCATTCGCTACGCCGTCCGCGAAGGTCTGCGATGGGCCGTTTGTGACCGATGCTGCAGTGTGCACATTTCGACGTTAAGGGCGGGAACCGGACATTCGCTGCGCTGAGTATCGAGGTCTGCTGTGCGGAAAGGCTGTGTGAAAACTATCGAGAGTTTCGACAAGCGACGAAAATTGCCAGATTTTGGTACTTTCTCGTAGAGCTGAGCCACTAATTTACCCGCCCGCTGGCCGATAGACCTTTCAGCCCCAAACCGCGAATGATTACAACGGGGATTGCAGATCGTGTCGATGCGATCAATTATGAAAATACCTCAGAAACAGATCCGGCTATCTTCCAACTGTAAAGAAATTTCGACAAGGCGACAAACGATGACTAAAACCGTGGCCACTATCAGAGCCGCCAATCTTCTACCCCTCGTACTGTGGCTGGAAGCGAACAAACACCCGACGCAGAAGTATCTGAAAGCCGTTGATTTGGGGTACTGGTTCAGTCTGGCACCTGAAAGCCCGATGCCGACGGTGAACGCCCTTGCTCTTCTTGGAAAATGCGCACGGGATTTTGGCCCCGATTTCGGATGCCAGATCGTGACCGAAAGTTCAGTTGCCGAACTGGCATATATTGGCCGGATCGCACTGGGCGCGCGCACGCCTTTTGAAGCAATGCAGCGTGTATCTTCTTTTATTAAATTGCAAAGCACGCATGAATCAATTTTGGTCGAGCGAACTAAAACCGGAATTCGGATTACCGAATATTTTAAGCTGCCGATAGGCAAAGAAGATTTGCACGCCATGCATGTGCTTCTTGCCGCAATGATACAGCATTTGTGTTTGTTCACTGGAATGCGCGCACCAGTTCTGGAGAGGATCGAAATGGAGCCGCATCCAGAATTCGGTTTGGATCATTTGCAACGATGGTTTGGGGGCAGTGTCGTCGCCGGTAAAAAGCCCCGTATCGTCATTGACGTGCAGGGTGACGTGGTGGATCGTCCATTCAGGACAATTGCAAAGGATAGGTTGCCGCGCCTTATGCAGATGAATATCCCACCTCTGGCCGAAGATTCCACGTTGGCGGGGTCGATCCGTCCCCTGATCAAGGTAATGCTGCACGATGGAGAACCGACAATCGATCGCATCGCAGCATCAGCGTTAATGAGCGTGCGAACCTTGCAACGTCGGCTCAACGACGAAGGTACGAGTTTTTCGGCAGAGCTTGAAACAGTTCGCAAGATATTGGCCGCTGATTTGCTCGGTGAATCTTCAGCGACGATCGGGGAGATTAGCGAACGACTTGGTTACTCGTCGCCCTCAGCGCTATCGCGAGCTGTTCGCAGACTAACTGGAGCATCTCCTTCAGCAATTCGGATCGCGCCAAAAAACTAACTCTCTGAGAACATTCAGATTTCCACATTGGCCTGCAAAGTTCAATTTTTGGCGCACAAAGTACACTCATCTGAAGTCGAGTCACCTATAAGCTAGGTTTGAATCTATCAGCTGGATAGGTAACTTCCGATGGGTCCGATTTCCGAATGCAATAATAACTTGGGTGATGCAGTCGCAATCCTGATTGAACGACAAATGTCCGAAACTGTCTTGACTCTCTCAGAAGCCGCTTCGGCGACGGATATGAGTGTCCGCAGTCTGCAACGCAGGCTGACCGCCGAAGGAACAAGTTTCTCCCACCTGTTGGATGAAGTCCGGCGGCAGAAGTAGAAAACCACTGCTGCTGAAAGCAGCAAACTGCCGTCCGACATGCATCGCCGCCTCGGATATGCACATCCGTCGATTCTGCATCGCGCGATCAGACGGTGGGATCAGGCAGAAAACGTCAGAATGGAGAGCTAGGATTTCTCAAGCATTGGAATGCTGCACAACCGCAGTTAGGACGCTGCAAACCAGCGGACAGCGGTCCAGAGCCCTATTTTCGGGCGCAGTATGCAATACCATTTCTTGCCTCGTGATCGTAGGTCTGGGTACTTTTGCCACTGCAGTAAACGCAGAACTGCTCGACCCGACAGGCCGAACAATGCGACCCGGTGACAAATCGGTTGAAACCGTCGTCCGCACCGACGAGCGCTATGGCGCGGAAGGGCTGTTTCAGGGTCCGCGAGGCTGGGGGTATTGGAACTACCTGTCCAAACCCCGGCCAATCCAAGACCCCAACTTATGGCCCGACATGCAATCGACCTATTTTATCGGGCAGTTTGAATTGCCACCCGGTGCCCGGATGGTGATGAAACAAGCGTTTCCCCACTCACGGTATTTCCAACTCGCGCTCTATGTTTCCAAAGATAACACCTTTGTATCCAATGGCGAATCTGTAACCGGGCCAGATATTGCGCCGGACTCAGGCGCGATAAACCCGTTCGTCGTTGGAAACCGGCGCGAGTCTGACAAGCGCGGGTTCACCCTTACTGTGCTGGCGGAAGACCCGCCCGGAGATGCAACGAAACGGACGGCAAACACATTGTATGCAGGGGCCTCGGGCGGAGCCTTGCAGGCGGTTTTGCGCATATATCTGGCGGATCTGGGATGGGACGGGCCGGGCTGGGCGATTAACGATGCGTCTGAAACCGAAACCGGATTTCCTGTTCTGTCAGGCGAACTCGCCGATGGCACAAAACTGGATCACGCAGAGACCATTAAGGCCTTTGCTCGCCCGATCAAAGGCGCATTGTCAGGTCCGCTGACCGCCGATCAATGGGTCAAGACGGTCAATTCGCCAAAGAACGATCCGACGCTCAGTCCGGCAACGGCACCGGCACGCCCGGGCGGTCAATGGGAAAAATACTGGACCTTTGGCTATTCGATCATGGGGGCATTTCTGACGCCGCAAGACCGTGCAAAGATTAATTGGAAAGGTGCCATCGACGGCGGCGGCGATCCCAACACCCAATACTTGCTGGTTCAACTCAACCGTCAGTTTGGTCCGGTCTATGTCGTTCGCGGAAGGAAGCCGACATTCCCGAACACGTTTGCAGGCGACAATGGAAAACCGCTGGCCGTAAAGCCTGATAGTCAACTGCAGTACTTTTCAATCGTGAGTGGCGAAGCCGCACCGTCAGGTCGCATCGTTGATGGGCTGATGGACATGCAGATCCCTGTTGACGCAGATGGCGACTATACCATTGTCTACAGCCGCCGCGAAGATCGGCCGGCCAATGCCACACCGAAAAACGGCGTGGCATGGATTGAATGGAGCCCCAGAGGAGAAGGTCTGGATAGTCCGCATAACCGCACTGATTTCGGGATGCTGATGATGCGAATGATGCTGCCGTCGACCGATTGGGCGGAAAGCCCGGCCAACATCGCCGAACCGGGAACAGCCAAAGCGACAATGGGTGTCTACTGTCCACGCGGCGAATACATGACCCAAGCCGCGTTCGAGGCCCTGGGTTTCCGGAATTAAGGCCCATCACTGAACTAACAGATACCGACGGGGAGAATGAGATGATCCATCCGAAATCGCATATTAGGTTCAGAGCCGCTGCACTTTCCGGAATTCTGGCATTGGCGGCAACGGCAACCTATGCCGGGGATTTCCGAACGCGGCTGATGACGCCAGGCGAACTGACGGCCCAGGGACCGATTCCAGGCGATGTGGCGCTTTATCAGAAAGAGTTTGAGTGCTCTCAGGCACTATCGACACCGGGATATTTTTCCGGACTGAATTCAGCGGAAATCTCGGGCGCGACGCGCAGCGGCCTGTTTCCCTGCGCGACGTTCACCGGATCGTTCGATGGCCCGAACCAGGTCTTTGCCTATTGGGCTGAGGGCGATTATCAGGGGATTTCCTATATCGTTAACCGCAATCCCGGCGAAATCTATATTGTTGGTGGCGAATACCCGACACCGGACGATCCATCCCCCTCTGGCCCCTATGTCGCCAAGGCCGATGCCACCACCGGCAAGGAAGTCTGGCGGACCTATCTGGACAACCAGAACATTACTCACCGTTTCATCGGCAACACCAACCTGAACATTCTGGCCAACGGCAAAATCGCCCAAAGCTGGTCGAACCAGATGGTATTGCTAAATGCCGATACCGGTCTGGTCGAAAAACACATAACGCTGCCGACCGGGGACGTGCCGATTTCGTCTGTCAACTACAAGCATCTCACCGTTGCACCTGATGGCACACTGATCATGAAATCGCAGACCCGGCCCGTCGGTTGCACTGAGCCCGGTACGATGGGGTTGATTCATTGCGTCCAGAAAGGCATGAAAATGCCGAACTCGCACCTGACGGCAGTCGATCCGGATACACTTGAAGTTCTCGATGATATCGATCTGCCAGCCCCAATTCCGTCTCCTCATATCATCGACATGCTGGATGACAAAACCGCGATCTATTTTGGTTCGACTGAGAAGCTCTACCGGTTCTTCTGGGATCCTAAGACCAAGAAACTAAGCGCTGATGATAGCTGGGTGGTCGAGAACGTCATCGCCAAGGGGCAGACGGTGCTGACCGCTCCGACGCTCATGGGGGACTGGGTCACGGTTCAGGTGAATGGCTTGTTCACGAATAAAGCTGCCTCAAGCGTCATTGCCGCGCACAAGCATGACGCCAGCAAGATCACAACCATTTATCCGTTCGGGAAAGAACTGGAACCGGGCGGGTGGAGTTTTGCCCCGCCCAAAGGTGGCGGCGATCCGGAAAACAACATGCTCTATTCCGCCGACATGGGTATGAAGAAAATCGCCGGCATCAAGATCGACCAAGCCACAGGGGCGATGGAGACCAAGTTCGTCATTGATGACATCTCGAACACCTTCCAACCGCTGATCGGGCCCAAAGACAAGCGGGTCTTGGTGGTGACCAATATCCGGCTGAAATCGGCGGACCAATCCATTCCGGAGTCGGTCTTTACCCAGAACCAGTACTCCGAGCAACTGACATGGCGCGATGCCGCCACCGGCAAATTACTGGCCGAGTCGGATTTTTTCGAGCCGTTGACCATCAATTCTCTCACCACGCCGGGTTATGGCGGGCGGATTTATTTCCCAACTGCTGTGGGGCGCGGATTCTAAGTGTTGCAGGTCACGCCCAAGCCGAAACCGCAACAGCCCCCGGCCGGCAACTAAGGAGACCAGCATGATCCGTCGCACTCAACCGAACTGCCGGGGTCTGCTGGTGGGACTTGTCCTGTCAGTAGCATTGCTGACCGGCGCCCCGGCCGCCCGCGCTGAACAGACCGCAGCCGAGACTGACGCCGCCATCGCGCTTGAAGCGTATTACTTCCTCTACCCGCTGATGGTGATGGAATATACCCGCCGTCAGCTATCGAACGTGCCGCCCGGCCATCCCGGTCTGGCGGCGCCAATGAACACCTTTGCCGCTTCGCGCGGGTTTCCGACACCCGAGATGCACGCCGTACCGCGGCCCAATTTCGACACGCTCTATTCGCCGGCCTGGCTGGATCTGAGCGCCGGCCCCGTACTGATGGCGACCCCGGACGCAGGCAACCGGTATTACGTATTCTCGGCGCTGGACATGTGGAGTGAGGTCTTCACCTCGGTGGGCACCCGCACCACCGGTAACTCGGCCGGGCATTTCCTGTTCACTCCGCCGGGCTGGTCCCGGCCGATGCCCGCAGACTTGCCCGCCGGCAGCATCCAGATTGCTTCGCCAACCCGGTATGCCTGGGTCATCGGGCGCACCCAGACCAACGGTTCCAAGGATTTCGACACCGTTCACAAATTGCAGGACCAGTTCGCGCTGACCCCATATGACAGCGCCGGAAGCCCCGTACAGGTGCCGGCCTTTCAGCCGGACAAATCCGTTGACATGAAAACCCCGGCAAGCCGACAGGTCGAAGCCTTGTCAGGCGCGGATTATTTTGCCGAAGCGGCCGAACTGCTGAAAGAACAATCGCCGCATCTGATCGACTGGCCCATGGTCCAGCGCATCGGGCGGATCGGAATTGTTGTCGGGCAAAGCTTTGATCCGACTGCGCAATCCGGCGATATTCAGGCGGCGATGAAAGCAGTTCCTGAACAGGCTGTTGCCATGTTGGAATGGAAATTTCCGCGGATCACGACGCCGGTCAACCAATGGTCGATCAGCACCGAAGGCATCGGCACCTACGGAACCGCCTATCTGAAACGCGCTGTGGTTGCCAAATTCGGGCTGGGATCGAACGCGCCGCAGGATTCAGTTTATCCGCTGGCTTTCAATGATGCGGATGGCAAACCTTTTGACGGCCAAAATGCCTATGTGCTGCATTTCGACAAAACCAACCTGCCGCCGGTCGAGGCGTTTTGGTCACTGTCGCTTTACAACAATGACGGTTTTCCGGTCGCCAACCCGCTGAACCGCTATGCAGTGTCCAGCTGGATGCCACTGGTTTATGACAAGGACGGATCGCTGAACATTTACATCCAGACCGCGTCGCCCGGGGCAGACAACAAGGCCAACTGGCTGCCGGCACCGAATACGGGATTTGGGCTGAACATGCGGCTATATGCGCCCCTCTCCAATGTAATTTCAGGCAAATGGGCGCCTCCCGCGGTGAAAAATGTTGGGCATTAGAATGTGGTTCTGATTAGCGAACTTCAGCATCCCGTCGCACGCGGTCAATGATTGCATCCTGCTGACGCCAACAAGCCGGAGTCACAGCCCGTTGCGGTAGCATTCCGGGCTTAATACAAGAACTGAAAAACAAAGGATTTCACAAATGTCATACCGACACCATAAAATGCGATCTGGTCTTGCCGTCGCCGCTATATTGCTCGCGTTCACAGGGCCAGCGGTGCAGGCCGACGAAACCGATGCCAAGCAAATTCTGTTGAACATGTCCGACTATCTGGCGGCCGAGCAAAACCTGGTCTTTGACTTCGACGCAGCGCTTGAAGTGGTCACGACCGAAAGTCAGAACTTGAGCATCGCGGTGTCCGGCACAGTCGCCCTTTCACGTCCCGACAAGCTTCATGTGACGCGAACCGGCGGATTTACCGAAATCGAAATGATCTATAACGGGAAACAACTCAGCATGCTCGGCAAAACGCCGGTCTTTACGCTCTAATTCCGATTGAGGGATCCGTTGACCACCTGATCGACGAGCTGCGCGATACTTACGGCGCCCCGCTTCCCGCTGCGGATCTCCTGACCTCCAATGCCTATGAAACGCTGATGGAGGACGTGACCGACATCAAGGATCTTGGCGCCGGCGTAATTGGTGGACGGGTGTGTGACCATTTCGCGTTCCGCGCTGCCGAAGTCGATTGGCAGATCTGGATTGCTCAGGGTGATAAGCCGTTTCCTTGCCGCTTTGAAATCGCAACGCGTGACCTTCCTGGCAACCCTCGATACCGGGTCGACGTCCGCGACTGGCGCGGTGGCGAGACACCTTCAAATGATACGTTCACATTTGTGCCACCGGATGGGGCCACCGAGAACGCGGTTGAAGACTATACCAAGCAATTCAATGACCTTCCAGATAACTACGTCGTAGGAGACTCCAAATGAAACAACTTCGCATTATCATTACTTTGACGTTCGCCACAGTTCTGGCCGTTGGCGCACTTGAACTGGGGGTTGCGATTGGCGTTCCTGGGATTCCCGGATTTGTTTCGACAGCAGAGGCACTGATTGGGCGACGGCTGACTCCGGTTAGCGTCGCAGGCGTCGGACGTCGCACGGTTCGCAGATGTGCCGTAGGCGTGTACAACTGCTGACAAACAATCCTGCTCGAACGTGAGAAGACGAAATGGAGCGCGATGAAACTAAAGCACCAGCTGCACGCCAAATCTGCTGCCTAAATGAAGCCAGATGCGACCATGGACCATGGGTCGCTGGTTCCATAGTTGTGCGCCCATCGCGCACTACAGCCGGGCGATGGGCGGAAAACGCGCCATCGGCGGCGGACGACGTCTCTTACGGCATGTGTTGTTCCTGGCGGCCCTCGTCGTGGTTAAACGCATAGGTCCAGACCAGCCCACGATCAAACCAAATCTGTGCGGTTGGCGACGACGTTGTTATTGGCTTTGAATACGACCCAAGATTGAAGTATTTCATTTTTAAAATGCCCCCATGCCTTATCAATGATGGCCAGAGTTTAACATTTTTCTTGATCTGAATAAACCTGACTTGGCAGGCGCAGGCCCGTACAGTCTCCGCCTGCCAACGCAAAAGGCCCGAACATTACATCCGGGCCTTGCTGTTTCATTTGTGCTGCGAAAATCAGTCGCGGGCGTTGCCAACCATTTTCCACAGGGCGGGCAACAGCATCGCGGCCAGCACTAGTTTGATAGCATCGCCAATCAGGAACGGTGTCAGACCCCACGCCAGAATTGGCTTGTCCCAGCCGTAAAGCTGCCCCAGCCAGACCAGACCGGGTAGGTAGATCAGGACAGTGCCGATCACCATCGCCAGTGCCATCCACAATACCGAACGGTCCCAGCCGCGTTGCGCCAGCGCCCCAAGCGCCAGCGTCGCCAGAACGTACCCAACCAAATAGCCACCGGTGCCGCCCATCATGTAGGTCAGCCCATATTGTTCGGCTGTAGAGCCGGCAAAAACGTCAAAGCCCAATGTCCCAACAATCATGTAGCCAAGGATTGTCACCAGACCCAGACGGGCACCGTACGCCGCACCAATGCTGAGAACCGCAAATGTTCCCATCGTGATGGGCACAGGCCACATCGGCACTTTTATTTTGGCCGCTATGGCCAGAACGGCGATGCCCAGAACCACCAGTACGGCCTGTTTCACCCGCAGCGCAGTGCCGCTTTGCGGGCCCAGAATATCGGCCAGTACATTTCGAGTTGCTGTTGCTTGCATGGATCGTGGTCTCCTGTCCATTTCGCGTCGATTTATGTCTAAATGCCCCACCGCGCGGGCCCGTGCAAGCGAAGATGCATCAGGCGCGGCTATAGGTGCTGTGCATGCGGTAGGCCTTGCGCGGTCCTGACACCTGCCATTTGACCTGAAACTCCGGCCAGAGATCGAATGTGTAGCGCACCTCGTAGTGATCGGGATCGCACCAATGGGTCGTCTCTCCACCTTGCGCGGGTACGTGGTGGAAAAACCGGCCGTCGTCGAAATAGACCGACAGATCGGGTCCCCACCAATAGCGGCGTTCAGAGGCCATCGGGCGGGCGCCCTCAATGGTAAGAACACCTGTTTCACAATAGGTCATACCGTCATCGTGTGGCGACCAGATGGCCTGCCCCACAAAAAGTGCCGGTGCCGCAGCATCATGTGTGACGTGGCGGCGCAGCGACCAGCGGCCTTCAAAATCAGCCAGCACCCGTTCAGTCAGCTCTGTCATTTTATATGGCGCGCCTCGGTGATGTCATCGCCGTGCCCTACAAACCGCAAGATCTCACCCGACCGATCCATCGCATAACACGCCCAAAGATCACTTGGCGGCCATTGGCTGCAGTACTGGTCCCCCTCGACACGCCAATAGCCCCAACTGTCGGCTCCTGCGTTGTATAGCGTGCGCCCTGAGCTGCGGAATTCCTGCCAGGCGTTTTCATATGCAAGTTTGCGATCCGTCAGTGCAGTGCGAATCTCGTCGCCACTCAGTGCGACCCAAAGCTCCTCTGCGGCGGCACTCAACGGACAGAGCAAAAACGCCAGATGGGCAAAGCGTCTCATCTTGGTCTCTCCTGTCTTGTGGTGCCTTGCGTCGGAGTCTAAGACCGCGCCTATCCGCTGAACAGTCACAAAAAGGTGCGCCGCCCATGATCCCTCGCTATTCCCGTCCCGAAATGGTCGCCATCTGGTCGCCTGAGACCAAATTTCGCATTTGGTACGAGATCGAAGCGCATGCCTGTGAAGCGATGGCCAATCTCGGCACGATTCCTCGCGCCAATGCAGATGCGGTCTGGAAAGCCAAGGATGTGGAGTTCGACGTTGCCCGCATTGATGAAATCGAAGCTGTGACCAAACACGACGTCATCGCATTTCTGACCCATCTCGCCGAACATGTTGGCAGCGACGATGCCCGCTTTGTGCACCAAGGTATGACGTCGTCGGATGTGCTGGACACGTGCTTCAACCTTCAACTGGTGCGCGCCGCTGACATCCTAATTGGGGATGTTGAGGGCCTGCTGGCCGCCCTGAAACGTCGCGCGCTAGAGCACAAAGATACGGTTCGCATCGGGCGCAGCCACGGCATTCATGCCGAACCGACGACGATGGGCCTGACCTTCGCGCGGTTCTACGCGGAAATGGACCGTAACCTCACGCGCCTGCACTGCGCGCGGGCCGAGATTGCCACAGGCGCGATTTCCGGGGCGGTTGGCACATTCGCCAATATTGACCCGGCAGTTGAGGAATATGTGTGTGCGCAACTGGGACTGGAACCGGAACCGATCAGCACGCAGGTCATTCCGCGCGACCGCCACGCGGCATTTTTTGCGACCTTGGGCGTGGTCGGCAGTTCGATAGAGAACATCGCCATTGAAATCCGCCATATGCAGCGCACCGAAGTGCTGGAAGCAGAAGAGTTCTTTTCTGCCGGTCAGAAAGGCTCCTCTGCGATGCCGCACAAACGCAACCCAGTGCTGACCGAAAACCTGACCGGTTTGGCCCGACTGGTGCGGATGGCCGTGGTGCCTGCAATGGAGAACGTAGCGCTTTGGCACGAACGCGATATCTCCCATTCCTCTGTTGAGCGGAACATCGGACCGGACACAACGATTACCTTGGATTTTGCGTTGTCGCGCCTGACCTCCGTCATCGACAAGCTGGTGATCTATCCCGACAACATGCTGGCCAATATGAACAAATTTCGTGGACTGGTGATGTCTCAGCGGGTTCTTCTTGCCTTAACCCAAGCCGGGGTCAGTCGCGAAGACTCTTACAAGCTAGTGCAGCGCAATGCGATGAAAGTCTGGGAGCAAGGCAAGGACTTTAAAACGGAACTGCTTGCGGATCAGGATGTACTCTCTGCGCTAAGCGCCGAAGAGATAGAGGAAAAATTCGATCTAGGGTATCACACCAAACACGTAAACACGATTTTCGCGCGCGTCTTTGGATCGGAAAGCTAAGTCTCGTTTTATAAACACGGCCGACGTGACCGGGGTGCAAAAGATCCCGGTTTTCGATGGCATGTGCTTATTTCTTGCGCAAACATAGATCACTCTGTCGACGGTGTTGCTTAGCTTTCTGACGCCTGCTTTAACCATTAGCGTTTCAAGCCATTTAATGGCCTTCAAAACTCAATGGGCAGTGGCAGTTCGCACATATGATGCGCGGGGAAATATGCCACGGTTGCGAGGCAAGACTGCAGCAAGACACCCAACCCAACGAGGGCTTTTCCGCCTTTTTGTGGGATGTCCGTCATGAAACCTCCAACATTGGCAAAATCTGTGCTACTTTTCCGACATCGACATATTGGAGCGCTTCATCATGACAGCCAAGACCTTTCTGATTGCCGCAGCCCTTACCGTGCTTCCCGGCCTTGCAACGGCAGCCGGGTGCATTCACGGCCAAGAACAACAGGCGATGTCCTGTGGTCAGGGATCCACGTGGGACACTGGGTCCGAGACCTGCAAACCAATCGTAAACGGTTGAGCAAACCCAGCGGCACCAAACAGAATCGTGAATTCCAATCGGATCCGTGCGGGTTTACAGTTCGCATTCGCGTACTAGATCTGTGACATGACACTTAGCAACATGACATTTTTGAGGAACCCTACATGCGTTTATTGCTGATCGCCGCCCTGTGTATGCCAACTTTCGCTTTCGCCGCAGGAAGTGACTCCACAAGCCCGCCAAAGACCACCAAGACCACCAAGTCCTGTTGGGGAAAAAAGGTTTGGGACGTAAACCTGCAGAAATGTGTGAAACCGCAAGACGCTTCTTTGGACGATGACACATTATATGGCGCCGTACGCGAGCTGGCTTATGCCGGGCGCTATGAAGATGCACAGGCTGTGCTGGCGGCCATGTCGGACCAGACAGACGACCGAGTGCTGACATATCTGGGATTTACCCATCGGAAGATGGGCAACGTTGATCTGGGTATGCGCTATTACCACAAAGCTCTGGCCAAAAACCCAGACAACCTGCTTGCTCGCTCCTATCTCGGTCAGGGACTGATCGAAGCCGGTGATGCAGATGCAGCAGTCGCGCAGCTGCGCGAAATTATTGCGCGGGGCGGGAAAGGCAGCTGGTCTGAAACATCGCTCAGAACCGCACTGAACACCGGTGTTACTTACAGCTACTGATTTAAGCCGATCTTCATTCTTGCCGGGCTAATAGGGGTCATCATCCCTACTCCGGCAAGAGGACCCCCCAATCATGGCGCAGCTATTACCCCCCGCCAGCACACGCTCCTCGGTTCCTGCTTTGTCGCGCAAAGCCAAGGCTGCCATTGTGGTGCGGCTTTTGCTGAACGAGGGTGCCGAGATTCCTCTGGAAGACCTGCCAGAGGCTTTGCAGGCGCAGTTGACGCAGCAGATGGGGGCCATGCGCACGGTGGACCGTCGCACTTTGGCGGTTGTGATCGACGAATTTGCCGAAGAGCTGGCGCAGATCGGGCTGTCCTTTCCCAACGGAATGGCCGGCGCGCTTGAAGCGTTGGATGGCAAAATCAGCCCACAAACTGCCTTCCGTTTACGCAAAGAGGCAGGCGTGCGTCAGGCGGGGGATCCATGGAAGCGGATCAGGGCGCAAACTACAGAAGCGCTTTTGCCGCTACTGCAAAGCGAGAGCGTCGAAGTGGCGGCAGTCATGTTGGCGAAACTTGACATCCCCAAGGCGGCAGAACTGCTGGGGTTGTTACCCGGTCAAAAAGCGCGGCACATCACCTACGCCGTTTCTTTGACCAGTGCAGTGACGCCCGAGGCAGTGGACCGCATTGGGTTGTCGCTGGCCAGTCAGCTCGAAGACAAGCCTTTGCGGGCGTTTGCATCAGACCCGGTGGAACGGGTAGGTGAGATCCTGAACAGCTCTATGGCTGCGACCCGTGATGATATGCTGAGCGGGCTTGATGAAACCGACGCGGGTTTTGCAGAGCAGGTGCGCCGGGCGATCTTTACCTTCGAAAACATCCCCGACCGGATCGAACCACGCGACATTCCAAAGGTCCTGCGCGAAGTAGATCAGGCGCAATTAGTCAATGCTCTTGCAGCGGCCATGGCCAACGGTCAGGACAATATTGCAGAGTTCATCCTGACAAATCTATCGGCACGCATGTCAGATGCCATCCGCGAAGAAATTGAAGAGGCAGGTGTCGTCAAACCCAAAATTGGTGAGGCTGCCATGGCCGAAATTATCACCGCCATTCGCAAACTGGTGGCGGCTGGGGAAATACAACTCATCCTGCCAGACAGCGAGGCCGACTAGGCTAAGGTCTTGCAATTCTCCAAAACAGATGTGGTCGTTGTGAGGGACGAAGCGGCCGTTCGTGAGAGCGGAGTGAATCGCCGTATTTATGAATTGGAAGGTGTATATCCATCCCAAACTATACCATGGCGATCAATACTGGCGCGAGTGAATTAAGCGGCACGACCTTTGCCATCATCATACTAATGGAATTTATGGTGACCTCCCTGCTTTTTTGGCTCTTCGCAAGAAAGCAACGGGCTGCCCTTGTTTCAAGCAAGTTGGCGGCATGAGTTGAACCGCTTACTTCGGGGTGGTCACTTTCGCTCTAGGGGCAAGAGCATATCACTCGGAAGTTGTTCTCTTGTCTTCCTAGTGCATAAGTCAGCCTTGGCCGGACCCCGATCGCGGGAACGGGTCCTGCCCTTTGGGCGAATTATGGGTCGAAATGTCGATCGTTCGGCGGATCTACGACATCGCGGTCCCATTCGCCTGGACAGCGACCACCGGCATCAAATGGATGCTGATGCCGGTGGTCGCCGGCATTTGCACTGCGGGTCAACTGTTACTGATCGAGGCCTGACCACCGATCATGCGGGTGCGCTTGCCCTTAACACCGATCGGGGGTTGATTACTGCAAGGGTCTGGAGTGCCATCATATTTAGACAATCCCCGGATCAAAGCATCTTTTCGGAGTGCTTGTGAATGACGGAGTTGGCCATTATGTCTGACAGCGTGAATCCCCTGCCCGCAAGTTCTCGGGCCCAGAAATGGCCCCGTCCTGTGAACAGACCCAATAGTGCCCCTCTGAAGAAATTTGGCCTTTATACCGGCGCGCTTGCTGCGCGCAGTATCATCGGGCTGTTGTTGTTTCTACCCTATGCCACCCGCGTTCGTACTATGGGCTGGCTGATGTCCCGCGTTGTTGCGTTCCCGACCGGGTTAACAACGCGGATCCGAAAAAACCTTGCGCTGGTCCGGCCCGATCTGCCCAAAGCAGAGGTTAAACGGTTGTGTCGCGCGGTGCCTGATAACGCAGGCCGCAGCCTGATAGAATTCTATTCCGGCGCCGAATTCGCAGAACGCGCAAAAGCTGCCAAAATCAGCGGTCCGGGTCTTAGCGCGCTGGAACAGGCGCGCGCGCAGGGGCGGCCAGTCATTCTGGTCACCGGACACTTCGCCAATTACGAGGTGTGCCGAGCTCATCTGATTGCGCGGGGGCACAACATGGGCGGATTTTATCGTAAGATGTCCAACCCCTATTTCAATCCCTACTACGTCCGGATGCTGTCATCCCTCGGCACTCCGTTATTTGAACAAGGTCGACGTGGGATGGTAGAAATGGTCCGGCATTTGCGTGCGGGGGGCGTTTTGGCCATCCTCACCGACATCCATGCGCAGGGCGGGGCCAGGCTGACGTTCTTTGGCGAACAGGCGTATACATCCACCGTAACTGCAGAGCTTTCGCTAAAGTATAACGCGGTACTGATCCCGATTTACGCCATACGCCAGCCGAACGGTCTGGATTTCGAAATTACGGTGCAGGCTCCAATTGTGCCCTCGGATCCTGTAACCATGACACAAGACGTCAATGACGGGCTGGAAAAACTGGTGCGGTCTCATATGGAACAATGGTTCTGGGTACATCGTCGCTGGAAGTCGGCGTGATTTCAGACCTGCCTAGCGAATTTGTGCCGCCGCAAGAATGGCTCCATACCCGGTGCGCTGCACCAGCACCACAACCGGCTGATCCCCGGCGGCCTCTGCCGTGATCTCAAGCGGTGCTGACCCGTCCCATTGCGCCACCTCGGTCCACGCATTTGTGACATTGGCATAGCTCAGCGTTTGTCCGCGATTTTCGCCTCGGGTAATCTCGACTTTGCTCTCGGGTGTATAGCGCACCATCTGCACACTCATGGGACCAGTTGTATCCAGTACCTGCGCTCTGATTTCAATGAATGCACCAACCCGTTTGATGATCAGCGCGACTTTGGGGGCAGCTAAGTGGTATTTGTGGATCAGATCGCTCACTTCCATGGGTTTGGCGCCCACGACATCTTCCTGACCGTTGATTACCATTTGCGGCGTATAAATCATGCGCCGCCCATTGGCATGCGCATAGCCTTTTTGTCGCTTGGTATAAGCGGGCACGGCAAAAACATCTTTCCAGCCGATGTAATCCCAGTAATCCACATGCAGCGCTAAAGCGATAACATCGTCACGCTGAGCCAATTTGTGCAGCATCGCATCCGCCGGTGGACAAGACGAACACCCCTGCGACGTGAACAATTCCACAACAACCGGAGAAGATTGTGCCCAAAGCGGAGCCGCACCTAACATCCACAATGCGGTAAGACTCGCGGCCAGTGTTTTCATCGTGAATCAGTCTCCAGTTCGTACCAAAACAGAATTAACAATCCCACCATGTAATAACCAATCAAGGTTTCGAGAGACCAGTTTACTTGCAAGTGACACCTTTACATGAATTTCGGTGTACAATGGTATACAAAATTGCCGCACTTGCCGGATTGCCCCTTGATCGAAGCGTCATTTGGGTCCACAGAATGCACAAAGCCATTCAGTTTTCAAAACACCGAAAGGGAATTCCAGATGCCCATTACCGTTGGTCACGACACTTCCAAGACCCGCAAGACCCTCTCAGCCGGCGGCGCGTCCGTATCATATTATTCGATCCCCGCGGCGCAAGAGGCCGGATTGGGCGACTTTTCAAAGCTGCCCGCCGCGCTGAAAGTCGTGCTGGAAAACATGCTGCGTTTTGAAGACGGCAAGACCGTCACTGTCGACGACATTAAGGCATTTGCTGAGTGGGGCACAAATGGCGGCCAGAACCCGCGCGAGATTGCGTACAGACCTGCCCGAGTTTTGTTGCAGGATTTCACCGGCGTACCGGCTGTTGTTGATCTGGCAGCGATGCGCGATGCAATCATTTCTTTGGGCGGTGATGCCGAAAAAATCAACCCGCTGAACCCGGTCGATCTGGTCATTGACCACTCTGTCATGATTGATGAATTTGGCACTCCTCGTGCATTCCAGATGAACGTAGACCGCGAATATGAACGCAACATGGAACGTTACACTTTCCTCAAGTGGGGGCAAAACGCCTTTAATAATTTCCGCGTTGTGCCACCCGGAACCGGCATCTGCCATCAGGTCAATCTGGAATATCTCAGCCAGACAGTCTGGACTGACAAGGATCAGAACGGCGAAGAAGTTGCCTATCCTGACACATTGGTCGGCACTGACAGCCACACAACCATGGTGAATGGCGTGGCTGTTCTGGGCTGGGGTGTTGGCGGAATCGAAGCTGAAGCCGCGATGTTGGGGCAGCCAATTTCGATGTTGATCCCCGAAGTCATTGGGTTTGAGCTCACCGGCAAAATGACCGAAGGCACAACCGGCACCGATTTGGTGTTGAAAGTGGTCGAATTGCTGCGCGCCAAAGGCGTTGTTGGCAAGTTCGTGGAATTTTACGGCGCCGGTCTGGACACGTTGCCGCTGGCTGATCGCGCAACCATCGCCAACATGGCTCCGGAATATGGCGCAACATGCGGTTTCTTCCCGATTGACCACGAAACCCTGCGTTACCTGCGCAATACCGGCCGCGATGAAACACGCGTTGCGCTGGTCGAAGCTTATGCCAAGGAAAACGGCATGTGGCGCGGCGCTGATTATGCGCCGATTTACACGGATACGCTGCATCTCGACATGACCACCATCGTGCCCGCGATATCAGGTCCAAAACGTCCGCAGGATTACGTAGCCCTGACCAATGCCAAAGCGGCATTTGCCAACGAGATGGCCGAAACCTTCAAACGCCCGATGGGCAAAGAAATCGCAGTAGCGGGCGAAGATTATACAATGGAAAGCGGCAAGGTTGTGATCGCGTCGATCACGTCGTGCACCAACACATCCAATCCGTACGTGATGATTGGTGCGGGATTGGTGGCCCGCAAAGCTGCCGCACTGGGCCTGAATCGCAAACCCTGGGTCAAGACATCTCTGGCTCCGGGATCGCAGGTTGTGTCCGCCTATCTCGAAGCTGCTGGATTGCAGGAAGATCTTGATAAGATCGGATTCAACCTAGTTGGATATGGCTGTACCACCTGCATCGGCAACTCAGGTCCATTGCAGCCTGAAATCAGCAAGGCGATTGCTGACGGCGATCTGGTGGCGACATCAGTCCTGTCCGGCAACCGCAATTTTGAGGGCCGGATCAGTCCGGATGTGCGCGCCAACTATCTCGCCTCGCCCCCTCTGGTTGTGGCCTATGCACTGGCTGGCACGCTGGACGTTGACTTGACTACCGAACCCTTAGGCACAGACCAAGATGGCAATGACGTCTTCCTGAAAGATATCTGGCCCACTTCACAAGAAGTGGCGGAACTGGTCGAAGCGACCGTCACACGCGCCGCCTTCCTTGAGAAATACGCCGATGTCTTCAAAGGGGATGACAAATGGCAGGCTGTGGAAACAACTGACGAGCAGACCTATGACTGGCCACCGACGTCAACCTATGTCCAGAACCCACCTTATTTTCAGGGCATGGGCGCTGAGCCTGGCGTGATTTCCAACATATCGGACGCCAAAGTGCTCGCCATTCTGGGCGACATGATCACAACCGACCACATCAGCCCGGCCGGGTCTTTTAAGGACACAACACCCGCCGGTCAGTACCTGATCGAACGGCAAGTGCCGGTGCGGGAATTCAACTCTTACGGATCGCGCCGTGGCAACCACGAAGTGATGATGCGCGGCACGTTTGCCAATATCCGCATCAAGAACGAAATGCTCGACAATGTCGAAGGCGGCTATACCAAAGGACCAAACGGTGAGCAGGCCTCGATCTATGATGCCGCGATGGCCTACCAGGAGGCAGGCACGCCGCTGGTGGTCTTTGGCGGCGAACAATATGGTGCGGGATCATCGCGCGACTGGGCGGCCAAGGGCACCGCGCTGCTGGGCGTCAAAGCCGTCATCGCGGAAAGCTTTGAGCGCATCCATCGCTCCAACCTTGTGGGCATGGGTGTGATCCCGTTTGAGTTCACCGGTGGCGACACCCGCAAATCGTTGGGTTTGACCGGCGATGAGAGCGTTTCAATCTCTGGCCTCGACACAATCCGGCCTCTGCAAGAGGTGCCCTGTACAATCACTATGGCGGACGGATCGATGAAAGAGATCACCCTGAAATGTCGGATCGATACCGCGATCGAGATTGAATACATCGAACATGGCGGGGTGTTGCATTACGTGCTGCGTAATCTGGCCAAAGCCGCCTAATGCGCGTGGCTCTGGTCACCGGTGCGGCCCGCGGAATCGGGCGTGCCATTGCGCACGATCTGGCCAGTGACCACGCCACAGCCATAACTTATCACACAACAGACCCCGGGCCGCTTGTAACAGAGCGGCCTGACGTTTTTGCCATCAAGGCAGATCTTGCCAGCCCAGATGCGGCCATGGGCGTCATTCAATCTGTGGTCGAGCATTTCGGCCAGATTGACGTGATTGTGAACAATGCCGGAGTGGTTTTGCCCACACCGCCCGAGGCAACGGAGTTTGCCGCGCACAGGCAGAATATCGAGGTCAATCTCATCGCCCC
>RCNB010000846.1_pt1 | contig 19942 bp, 20 predicted proteins | sample 2041321 | NCBI WGS metagenome assembly RCNB01 (sample SAMN09708232, study PRJNA481090) | Marine sediment metagenome, whole genome shotgun sequencing project. | reverse complement strand
TATCTAGGTGGTATTGGTAAAACAGAAGTAATTAGTCGTGAAGGTGCAAATGGTAGATGCTACTATGGAATCTTCAAAGGAAAGAACTATGAAAATACATATTAAGATACCTCAAGAATTTATTTACGCCAACTATCTCTCAGTTATGTCTGCTATTAGGAAGTTTGGTGGTGAAAATGTGGTCTTATGGTACACAAAAGAAGAAACAGAAAATAAATACTACGACATAGTTCGTAAAGTAAACGGGGTAACTTTCAAGAAAATGATTAAAGGTAAGGGCGTGGAGCTACACAAAGACGATACTATGGGTAGCAATACAACACTGTATCTTGATATTGTAAATAACGATGACATGAAGCAGGTGCTAAAAGAACAGCCTATTTATGAACACGCAACAGTTGGGGAGTTTGAAGATAAAGATGTAAAAGTTGTTCGTATGCACATACCCGAAAGCGAAAAGAATTTAGATTTTATTACTCCGGAATACATTTCAGCCATCTCTACTGTACTCTCACTTCTCGTTAAGAGAATTCTGTTAGAGAGAGTGTGGAATCCCTTTAAGGTAGAGCCTAAAGCTGGTATCAAAGATGTAGCAAGAAAAGGTAAGTACAGATTCCATTTACTAGGACTCGTACACCTTCCAACAAGCGAGAAATATATGAGCTGTGCGTTCACACAAAAGAACGTAAAGATGTGCAAGATGTTACTGGACTTGGGACATGAGGTATATCTGTATGGTGCTGAAGGTTCTGATGCTCCATGCACTAAGCTGATTGTTACCCACACACTACAGGACATACGGGATACATGGGGTGAGGGAGATAACAGGTACGAGATTGGCTACAACTGGGAGACCAAGCAATTCAAACACGATATAAACACAGCTCCGGCTCAGGTCAGGCTAAAGTTCTACAAGAACGCAGTTGATGCAATTAACAGGGAAAAAAGACCGGATGACTTTCTAATGATTACTCAGGGTAACTATCACAAGGCAATAGATGAATCAGTAAAACTATACCTAACCATTGAATCCGGAATAGGATACAGAGGTTCGTACTGCAAGTTTAGGTCATTTGAATCTACATACATCCAATACTTTACTTATGGTTCAGAGCATCCTAGACAGTCTATAAACGGAAATTTCTATGATAGGGTGATGCCTAACTACTTTGATGAAAAAGATTTCCCCTACGTCAAAGAGAAGCACGATTACTACTTATTTATGGGCAGGTTAATCATCAGAAAAGGGCTAATGATAGCATCTAAAGCAGTTAAGGAAGTTGGCGGTAAGTTGATTGTTGCCGGACAACAGAGCAACGAGATAAAGCTAGAGGACTTAGGCGACCATTGTGAGTATGTGGGTTTTGCAGATGTAAAGAAAAGAGCAGAGCTAATGGGCAGAGCTAAGGCTGTGTTTTGTGCATCTACATATCTTGAACCTTTTTGTGGAGTACACGCTGAAGCAATGCTTTGTGGAACTCCGGTCATCACTACAAATTTCGGTGCGTTTACAGACTACGTTATTGATGGGGTGAACGGATACAAATGTAATACTCTCAATGACTTTGTGAGGGCTGCTAGGGATGTAGAGAAACTATCTCCGGCTAGGATTAGGGAAACAGCAGAGCAGTTTACAATGAAGTCAGTAGGTAGACAGTATCAACGCTGGTTTGATGACCTTCATAATGTTTTTGAGTCAACAGTTGATAACACTAAACTAGGATGGCATCGCATAGTATAATATAGGTACTATGGCTAGAAAAAAGAACGACCCAATTACCATCTCAAACTTTAACAATGGTGGATTAGCTGATTCAAAGTGGTCAGGCAATCCGGACTCTTTGTACCGGATGGTAGGTACAGACCCTCACTCAGAACCAGCAGTCTTAAAAGCCGAGTCAAAACTCACTAAAAACAGTGGAACTACGGTAGATGAGTTCGTCAGAAACATCGTGGTTTCAAGCAATGGAAGGACTTATCACTTCAGCTATGAGAGTGGCAAGATTTGGGAAGAAAACAGTGGAGCATGGACTTTGGTACACACAACTACTCCGGCAGCCGGTGGTGCAGCTTGTCTAGGTGCAATTGAGTTTCAGGGGTGGATTATCTTCGCTACTGAGAGCAGGTTGCACAGAATTCTAGCTACAGATGCAGAGGGTGCGGTAGAGTGGGCAGCTAATGTTCAAGAAGATTGGCAAACATTTCTAAACACGGATGATGAGTTTCATCCAACGGTTATTCAGAACTTAAATTTATATATTGGTGATGCACATTACTTAGCATTATGGGATGGCACTACATTTACAGGAGATGCTTTAGATATTAAAACTCCATTAAGAATCAAGTCACTAGGTAAGATTGTTACCGATGTGCTACTTGGTACTTATGTGGATGACAACATTAACAAGACTGAGATTCTAAGATGGAACACTTGGTCAGTATCCTTTACTACACTAGACCCAATTGAGGAAGTAGGAATCAACGCATTTATACCAGCCGACAACTTTGTGTTTGTATCAGCCGGAACTAAAGGAAACATTTACTTCTACGATGGAAACCAACTGGAGCTATACAAAAAGATACCAGCAGTCTATGCGATAACAGACAAGGTAATGATTCATCCCAGTGCGGTTGCTAACTTAGGTGGCAATCAGATACTCTTTGGTGTTTCAAATGTATCCGGCAATCCAGCACTTCAGGGCGTATATAGAATCGGTAGGCACTCAAGAAACTACAACTGGATTATGGACTTAGCTTATCCAATATCAGAGAGGTCAGCCGGAGCTTTGGTTATGTCCAGCATTGAGATAGGTGCTATTGCAGTTAAGGATGACAGAATCCTTGTTAGCTGGAAAAACGCCTCTACGTTTGGTGTAGACCTCTTAGACGGTGCAAATAAACTAGATGGTGCATATATAGAAACTAGGGTAATGAGACCGGACAGGCTCATGTTTATGACTTTTAGAAACATAATTCAGGCATACAACAGCTTACCGGCTAACACAGCATTAGATTTAACATTTGATGCTAACTATGCTGGTTCATACACAACGCCAACATCTTCACAAGTAATTGATGTTGATAGAAAAATAATAACTTTAGAGGAAGGGATAGAAGCGACAGCTTTACAAACGAAGGTAGTCTTTACTACAGATGGTAATAACACACCTTCTCTTGAGAGCATTGACCTTCTAGTTGAGTAATGCCATTAGACGTTTTCATAGATGTAGAAGCTAAGTCAATAGTTACAGAGAGCATTGATGCAGCTATTGCGGATGTATCCTCGCTGCAGATTGGTGAAGGTTCAAGGGTATTTCGTGGAGACCAAAGCGGTATATGGCTTGGTGCTGCAGCTTGGGCTGATGCTCCGTTTAGAGTAGATATGGCTGGTAATTTAACAGCATCTTCAGCTATCTTTACAGGATATGTAGAGGACTTAGGCGGTCAGTACGATTCAGCAGCTTCCGGAGCAAGAGTAAGGATACTACCTACTGCAGACATAGGAATACAGGTCATAGACAATTCATCTAACAACGTGTTTCTAGCAGAGGTTGGTGGTGCAAATGTTGGTGATGTAACAATAGGTGACTACTCAGGCGGTAGTGGTGTTAAGTGGGACAAATCAGCTTCAGCGATGTTGATTCGTGGGGACATGGATGCAGGAACTATTACCGGTGTTACGTTCAAAACGGCAGCTAGTGGTGCTAGGGTAGAAATAAGTGCTGCCTCACAAAAAATATCTATCTATGATGCAAATAACGATGAGGTCTTTTTCGTTGACGATGAAGGTGGTTGGATATCTATAAAGGCTTTAGATTCTAGGGACATGAACCTTGAAGCTGATGGTGGGGACATATTTTTAGATAGTTTAGTTACGTTCAGTGATGATTCAGGTTTCAGGTTCTCAACCACAAGAAGCACAGCAGAGAGCTATACTTGGGGAATAGCAGCCTATTACAATAGTGGTAATTTCGGATTTGTTTGTAGGATGAACAATGGTACATGGCACACGGACATGACTGCAGGAACACCATAATATGAGTAAACAAGAATATATAAATAAAACTAAAGATTTAATAAAAAAGGTAGATGGTAAATCAGTTATAGATGAGGCAGAGGTAAAGAAGATATGGGGTAGCAAGAAGTTTGAAAAAGATATTACTAAGGATAATGGCTTACTAATGTCAGTAAAAGTAGAGGTGGATAGATACACAACATTTCCGGACAGGCTGCCTACCAATGGAGAACTACCGCATCCACCGGATGAACATGACAGGATAGGTATGTATGAAACTAAAAAGGACATTTATTTAATTACCGCAAATGCTTATAACAAGTTAATGGAGAGGATAGAAGTATTGGAACAGGCGGTGCGAGACCTTCAATAATGGTCAATGCACTTAATTAAAGATATAATATAAACATGGGTAAAGCTATAAAAAGCATGACTTTAGCGGAAGCTAAGGCGTATCAATCAGAACTCAAAGCACAAGGCGACACACAATCCACCTCAAAAGAAGCTGGAAAAGTAGCGGATTATATTGCCACACTACAGCCCGAAAGATTTGGTGAAGAACGTGTAACAGAAGCGTACAGAAAACTAACAAGGGGAGTAACAGAACGTGGTGGTTTTACAGAAACCAACTTACCGGAACTTGAAGCAAGGGGAATACCAAACTTATTAGCTCCCATATCAGCAGAACAATTACCTGATTATTTAGGTGAATTTCAAGATGGCGTTTATGGTGCAGCTAGTTCTCCGGAACTCAGAGAATCAATCCTTACACAAGTAGAACCTGAAGGCGGTAGACCCGACCCGTTAGATAGAATAGATGAGTACGAAAGGCTAAGAGGTGAGCAGGGAGTTGAAGATTTAGAAGCTACACTTACAGACCTCAAAGCTGGTAAAGAGGAACTTTATGCGACAAGAAGGCTAAGGTCTCAAGAAGCAGAGGGTCAACCAGTACCACTGGGGGTTATTGCCGGTAGAGTTGGAGAGATTGAACGACAGGAAAATGAACGAATAGATGCAATTAACAGAGAGATAAACACCGTTGTTGACCAGTTACAGACCAGCTATGCAGTAATTGAAACATACATGAGCTTCCTGAATATGGACTATCAGGATGCAGTAAATGCCTATAACACAGAGTTCTCACAGAATATGCAGATTTACCAGTTGGTAGATGCAGAGATGGATGAACGTGAAGCAGCAGCTAGGTCAAACCTACAGATATATATGAACGCAATCACATCCGGTAACTTAAACTACGGAGACTTATCAGGCGACCAAAAACTAACTCTAAACAAACTAGAAGTACAATCCGGATTACCGGTAGGGTTTACATCTACTCTAAAGATGAATCCAAAAGACAGAATACTAGCAACCAGCTCAGACAAAACAGAGGCATGGGTACTGGATTCAAACGGAAACATGACAGTTATCAAGACCGGACTTACAGATACATCCGGTGGTGGTGGAGCAAGTTCAAGTTCCTTCAGGTCAGCGTTAGCAACCGGAAGGTCAGACCTTGAAAAAGGTTACGACTGGGGTTCTGTTTGGGATAGAATTAGAAGCCAATTCCCTGATGCCTCAAATGAGGACATAGATGCAGGTCTAGGGACTCAGTTTAGAGAGGAAGGTGCTTACGAAGAATTTAGAGCTAAGACCGGAACTACATCAGCTTCTACACAAGAACAAATAGCTGAAGCTAAAGTAAGGGTTGTAGAAATGGGCGGTTCACCGGAAGATTTACAAAGAGTAGAGACAGACTCTAACTTTAGAGCATGGGTACTGTCTCAGGAATAAAAGGGACTACCTATGTCTTTATATGATGACTACTTAAACCAACTTAATACAGACGATGATGAGGAAATAAAAGTTTCCTTGTCAGAACAATATAAGGTTTGGCAACAGCAAACCCCATCCCAAAGAGCAGCAACTAAAATAGAGGTAGAGAAAGAAAAACCACCTCTAGTTGAACGTATTAAGGCATTTGGTAGAGGTGTAGTAGATATTTTCAAAAAACCTGAACCACCAAAGCCTGAAGATGTAGCAATGGTGGTAAATGATAGAGGTATTACAGCCGACAAGCTATATCTCAATGTTGTGGAGCAAAATACAAGGATTGGTGGCGAGGTAAACCAAACCAAAGACCAATTGGTTGAAGCCTACTTAGCTGCAGTTAAAGAGAACCCCATGATGCTTAGACCTGAAAAACCTTCCTATGGTGCTTTAGAGCAGCCCACATCAGCAGAGGAATTTAAGGAAGTACATAGATATGTTTTAGAATCAGACGATGACACGTTGCGACAGGATATAAGAAACAAACTGGAACAACATAACTACGCAGTATTAAACATTAACGATTTTGGTAAGGGAACTAGAACTAAAGAGATTAAAGAATTAGAGAAGGAATACAGGAATCAGGCGAAAACAGCCGAGATATATTCAGAGATAGTAAATGAAGGTGCAAACGATGGTGATTTTAGAGAGAGGATGAGTGAGGGTTTTTCTGTTCCCTTTGGTACTACCTTCATAAATATAGGTAATTTATGGGATTTAGCTGTAGCCGGTAGGAAAAACGTTAAAGGTGAGGAACTTACAGATGCAGAAAAAGCTGTGTTGGAAACTGCTGCAGCCAAAAAAGTAGAAAACACACTTGACCCTAAGGGTTGGGGATATATTGTAGGAAGCATACTAGCGGAAGCTCCAGCGTTTATGGGAGAGTATGGTCTTACCAGTTTTGTAGCTGCCGGTGTGTCCGGAACAGTACAGGCAACACCTCTTGTAACTAAGATAGCAACAAAGTCTCCCTTCTTAGCAAAAGTTATAGGTGCGTTAGCCGGAGTGACAGCACAAGTTTCAACAGGGTTTCTTCCAAGAGTATTAGAACAAGACCTTATATACGCAACTCAAGATATGGAATTAGTTTTTGGTGAGGAAGGCGAGATTTTAATGCAGAACCTAGATGCAGATGAGGACTTTTCAGAAGCCATGTTAAAGAACCTACCTAAAGCCTACGCAGTTACTTGGACAGAGGTAGCATCAGAAAAATCAGGAGAAGCACTACGTCAGATGAAAACAGGAATACTCGTTAGATTTTTTAACAAACATCCACCCAAGTCAACTGAAGCAGGTGTAAAACTATTAGCAAGGTTTGGTTGGCACGGGGTAATTGAGGAAGTATTAGAGGAAGAAATAGCTTATCTTGGACAGTCAACAATAGAAGGTGAGGAAATAAAACTTCCGGTGGTAACACAAGAAGGCACTGAGAGACTTATTTTAGAAACTATGGGCATAGGATTACTTGGTACTGTAATGTCAGTTCCTACCCAAGCCTCAAGTATTAGATATAACAAAGCTGTTAAAGAGATGCACAAGATAGGTAAGAAACAAGGACTCACACCGGAACAGGTAAACGAGGCTATAACAGATATGCAGGAAGTAGCTCAGGAAGCAACCAAGATTGAGGAAGCTGTAACACCGGTAGAAGAACCAACAGAAGAACCAGCTCCGGAAGTACCTGAAGGCGAACCACCTACACCACCGGTAGAAGTAACTCCGGTAACTCCAGTAGCACCGAAAGCAATAACACCAAAGCTACCAGCAGAAACACAACAGCTTGTGAACGAAGCTAAGATTCTTGGTAGAAAAGCATACGACCTGTTCTTAAAAGATGAAAAACCAAGAGTACCGGCACAGGATGCTGAGTTTATGAAAATACTAGAGGGAATCAAAGACAGTCGTACAAGAATAACCTTGATGGAAGCGTGGCGTGATGCCTACACCGAAATACCCGATGCTGAAGCAGCTAAGTTACTAGAAGAACCAACGGAAAAGAAACCTGTGGCAGAACCAGTACCACCTGCAGCAGAAGAACCACTAAAGATAGAGCCTACAAGACAGGTCACACAGCTTGTAGAAGGGTACGCTAGTGCTGAAGCACAGATTAAAAAACTTGTGGTAGCACAAGATAAGATAGATGCACAGGTGAATCCAAACGCTTTTCAGGTGTTGACAGATAAGATAAATGAGATAGAAACAGGTAACAGGTCAGCAGTTAAGCAGATAGTGGCACTTACAGGCTCTAATGATTACAACGTAATAGGAGCATTGAGTTCCTATATAGATGGGGGTCAAAAGAGCATATTAGATTTTTATAACAATGTTGCAAAAGTTCCGGAAGCAACACTAAAACCAAAACCGGTAGAGAAAGCTGCACCAAAGAAGAAACCAGCCAAGAAAAAGGTAACTAAGACAGCACGGAAAAAGGTTGAAGCTAAAAAGAAACCTGAAATATATAGCGTAGAGGATAACTCAGTTAGAGACTACCTCACAAAGAAACACGGTGATATGATACCTATTTATCACGGTGGAGCTGACATAGACTTAACAAAAACTCAGCTACAAAGTAGTTGGAACAGTAGAGAAAATATAGAGGCTTTATACTTTACAATAGGAAACCCCGTATATACAGGCAGGGGAACTATGTACAGATTTGATGTACCCGTAGACTATTTGCTTGAAAACGCATCTCCCGATTTTGAGGATGCAGGTAACATAGATAATCCTGAGTTTCTAAAAAAGTATGGTGAAAGTGCAGATGATTTAGATATGGGAACTAGGGCTTGGACAGAGTACATAAATGACACATCCGATAAAAACCCCATACAGATTATGTTTGATACCGGTGGGGAAAAGTTTAATATGCCTAACGAGTATTTTGTTAGCAAAGTAAAAGAGGAAACTAAACCAGCACCTAAACCTAAAGCTAAAGCAGTAGAGAGACCTAAACCAAAGGTAGTTAAACCGGAAGGTAAGGGCATATCGCAGCTAGTCACTAAAGATAAGGACAGCGTTGCGTATCAGGTACTAACAAAATACGGTGCAGAGAAAAAACTCAAAGATTTAACAGCAAAAGAGATAGGTTCTGTTCTAAGTGAGCAAGAGGGTTTGATAGTGCCTTACTCAGAGGAAGTAGCCAAGAAGTTTGGAAGTGTTACTAGAGCAATAGACCTCAGTTTACTAGAGGACAGACCGGTATTTATATATGGTGCGGTAAGCCAAAGCGTATTTACTGATGGCTTCATACTAATTCTCAATCAGACAGCAGCCAAAGAGTTCAATGAGAAAAACATTGAGAGATTTACAAACAAAGAACGCAAGATGCTGATGAAGGAACAAGGGCTTTCACATGATGAAGCACAGAAAATAGCTGAAGAACAGGCTAAGACAGGTATCAAAGAGATGGCAGAACAGTATCCGGAATACGAGAAGATAATACCAAAGAGAAGTGAGATGGAAAAAGCTGAGATTGTTGGTATCACGGCTGCGAGTGGAGACCCGATTTACATATTAAAAAGCAAGAAGTACACAGTCTTTGCAGACGGAGACAAGATGGAGTTTATGAAAAAGGCTACAGACTATGATTCCTTATATATAAAGCCGGACAAACCGGTACTCCTATATAAACACGATACTAAGCAGGGGTTGGTAATGCCTTTTAGGGATGAGGATTTAAGTATGTATAGAGCTGTAAAAGAATCCTATGAGAAAAAAGAGCCTACCAAAGCACACTCAAGCGTAGGACTAGCAGACTTGGGTGGTTATGATTTGAACATTGAAGCAGACGTGGAAGATGTATCACTAGAGGAACTAAAAAAGAACCTAGAATATCTACCACCTAGAGTAGAGTTTCCGGAGCTTATAAGGATAATCAAAAACGTGATGGGTGAAGTGCCATCAGTTAAGGTTGGTAGGAAAAAGGGCTTAGGTGTACCTCTAGGGACTTTCTATGCAAAAGATGGTGTGATGGGTAGGGGTAGGATGAACCTGCATCCATCTATATTTATTGATGCACAGTTAATGGGTAGGGTAGGCTCACATGAGTTAGGACATTTAACAGATTATCTACCACAACCAACGATGGCTAAAGGTAACTTGTTGGGTAGAATCACATCCCTTAGAAACTTCATGCGACAGGAATTCACCGGACTGCAAAAAGAATCACAGCTAAAGATGCTGAAGATTCAGAGTGCTAGATGGAGCTATGAGAGAACAGAGCTAAAGGATAAGGATGGCAACCTTCCGGAGACTAACGAAGCTGAGGATGCAGCTCTATTAAAGAAGATAAAAGCTATAAACAAAAAGATTAAAGCTGTTGAAAAAGACCCACTATTAAAGCAAAAGGAAGTGCATGAGGAACTAAGCAAACTAACTCAGGCATGGAAACCATTTCCGGAGCAACTAGATAGAGAAGGACTTACGAACCTTATGAACAATACTGGATGGTCAAAGGTTGTGGCTCTAAAGAAATGGGAACAGTACGTTGCATATAGATATGCCGGTGAGGAAATGTATGCAGATGCGGTATCAGTCCTATTTAATGAACCGGCACTGCTTAGGGAAGTAGCTCCGGAGTTCTACAAAGGATTCTTCCAATATCTAAACGAGAAGCCTAGTGCTAGAGAGAACTTTTTTGCAATATGGGATTTGATAAACAAAGGCGAAGATGCAATAGCAACCGAGAGACAAAAAGAAATTAGAGCAATGTTTCAAAAAGGTGAGGACATAGCTGTAGCACAAAGAGAAGAAAAGAAAATGAAGGATAACGAGTATGTACTCAGGATGCAGCTAGACTTTATAGATAGAAACAGTGCTGTGATAAACAAAGTACGCAAACTAAAAAAAGAAGGTGTGGTTGTACCCGATAATCAAAACCCCGAATACTTACTGGCAGCTCATAACTACGTTGGCGGTGTGGTCAAAAACTATGTAGAAGAAAACATCCAACCACTATATAAAAAGACTAAGGAAAATGATTTAACTTGGGAAGATGTTGGTGAGGTACTGTTTTTACAAAGGGTTATACAGGAACGTGGAGACATAGTTAATCCGGTAGGTTGGATTAGAGATAACAAACCGGTGGAGTACGAGAATATAAAAGGTGAACTTCCAGCCGGAATTGAGAAAAAATCCACCACAGACCAACTAGGGGAGCTTAAAAGACTATTTGGGAACAGGATAGACCTATCATCAGGAATATCTTTGTTTGATGATTTGAGAGCCGGTATGCCACTGGGTATTGCTAACCCACTTGGTATGACTTCAGAGACCTCACAAAAACAATTAGATTATCTAAAGAGAAGTCTAGGTGTTGAGAAATGGAACGCACTAATGGAAATAGTAGAAGGATTTAGAAAAGCAACAGATGTGATTACAGAAATGGCTAAGGCTGAGGGTCTTTGGAAGCCGGAACTGATAAAACTGATAGAAGCCAATCCTGCCTACGCAACATTTCAGGTCTTGGATTACATGGAAGATTACATTTCAGCTAGAGTATCCCATCAGGTAGGTACATTAAAGGATATTGCTAACGTGGCAGATGCTACGATTATGAAGTCAGTTAGCATCATCAGAGCAGTTGAGAGAAACAAAGTTAAGAGGTCACTTATTGACCTTTGGGCTAGACAGTTTCCGGAAGAAATACAGGAAGCTAATTATGTGTTCACAGGAAAAGCTAGAATACCAGTAGCACCAAAAAACCCAAAGATGGGACTGATTACAGTAGTTAGAGGCGGTAAGCTAAAAGGTTACTACATGAGTAAGTATGTAACACAGACTATTCAGAACACCGGAGCAGGGGAAATTAACGCAGTTGCAGCAGTATTTAGAATAGCAAACAACAGATGGTTCAGACCTCTGTTCATTACATTTAACTTAGGATTCCAAACATTTAACTTAAAGAGGGACTTTGAGAGATTTTATAAGAACCTTCCCGACATGACCCTTGCTAGAGCAGTGAAGGCGTATGTGAAAGCAGCACCGTCAGCCTTCAAGAGAGCATGGGCTGTTCCGGATGCAACTATTAGTGAGATGGAAAAGAGTAAGATACTTGGGGTTACATGGAACGATGTTATAAGAGGTGCTACATCAGAGGATAAGAGGATAGACGTAATAATGGCAAGAACCGGAGTAACAACACTGAAAGGTAAAGAAAGAATAGCGATAGTAAAAAGAATACTAAAAATACTTGACCTAGTTAGCAATACCGGAGACTTTATAGAATCATTACCAAAAGTAGCTGCATACCAAGAATACAAGGGTAAGATGCCTACTGAGAAACTAGCACAGATGATAAGAACTCAAGCAGGTTCACCGGACTTTTTGACAAAGGGTAGAGCATATAACACCACGAACAATATATTCCTATTCTCTAATGCCATTACTCAAGGTATCAGGTCAGATATATCAGTGGCTACAAAACCGGAGAGTAGGGGTGATTATTGGCTCAAGACAATAAAGGTAAACATACTACCAAAGGTTGTGATGTGGGCTGGTCTAATTGGTCTATTTGGAGACAAGATAAAAGAGATGCTTGAGGATGTATCAGAGTACGATATGACCAACTATATAATTATACCTCTAGGTGAGGATGTAAATGGCAAGACTATCTATGTGAGAGTTCCGCAGGATGAATCCGGAAGGTTAATAGCCGGTATCTTTTGGAAGGCTCTTAGAGCATCCAACAACAACGTACCCATCATGCAAGACGTAGGGGACATACTGAGTTTCACCGGTGGTCAGTTACCAAGTCTAACACCTGCAATATCAGCCATATTTGGAGCAGCACAGTATGCAGCCGGACAAAACCCTTATGACTTTTTCAGAAACAGACCTGTTATTCCGGAGAAAGAATTTAATGCAGGTATGACACACTCTCTTAAACCTTTTATCAACTGGGAACTACAACAGATTGGACTGGGAACTATATGGAGAGGGTACGTTAGCCAACAAGCACCGGAGACTAAAACATGGGTACAGAAGATAGGAGAAACACCGATACTAGCTAACATTTGGGGTAGGTGGGTGAAGGTATCAGATTATGGAACTATTGAGAAGAACAGACGGATAATCAAGAACGTGAAACGTGAGAACGACAAGAGGTTACTTAATGAACGTAACCTATTAGATGATGCAGTGAAAGAATACAGGGGTGGCTCACAGTCCATAACAAGAAGAAATAAGATTCAAAGGCAACTGGTAAAAGATATTGTTGGTAACTATCCATACTCCGGAACTAGGAAAGCCAAAAAAACTAGAACTGAAACCAATTTCAAGATAGCCTTACTCAGAGGTACAGCAGATGCGAACCTCACCTCACTTATATCTGCAAACACTAATGCTGAGAAAACAGCGTTGTTAAAAAAGATAAGAGAGGATATGAGTTATACAGAGTTTAACAAATTAAAAAGGCTGCTAATCAATGAGAAAATTGTCAGTGAAAACGTATTTAAGGAGCTTGGAAGGAAGTGACCCGATAGGGTTGTTCCTTGAGGTCTTTGATAAGGTTATGATGGTGACAGGTTGGATTCTAGTGGTTTTGGGATTCTTTTTCTTCTCACTGCCGGAGAGGTGAAGTATAATATAGACATGACCGACCTAGAAAAAAAGATAGCCGGAATAGAAAAACACGTTGCCACTCTAAACGATGAGACTGGCGAGATAGTAAAAGAACAAAAGGAATTGAGTAAACACGTCTATAGTATCAAGATAAATATGGCTGAGTTAAGAACAGATATGTGCTGGTTAAAAAGGTCATACTGGTTGGTTGCCGGTGCTAGTGTGGGTGCGTTAGTAAGTAGTATCTTTGGTCTAATATCAAACGGCTAACTAACCTCTGTAATAGTTTCAAATGCAATTGTAACCCTATCCGCTTTCCTATCCTTAGTTAATTCACTGGCTGTAGTTTCAGTCCTTACTATTTTATCTCCGGCTTTGTGTACCTTCAATGAACCAAACTTAATCTTGCGGAGTTTCTGAATCAGTAATGTTTCATCCCTAGTTAGAATTACTTTGTATGTTTCTTCCTCTTTATAGGGTTGGAATTCACTCATCTTTGTACTCACTAAACTTTTTACCACACAACCTGCATCTCCCATTTCTGTAAGAGCCGGTAGTCCATGAGTAACCCTTCCAATCCTTCCATACAACGTCATGCTCACCTTTGGTTTTCTTACAATACTTGAGGGTCTTTTTCGGTCTAAACCTACCACTGGTTCTTTGTTTTAACATCTGTATCCTTTTGGGTGTTCCCCAGTTTATTATTCTAGTTCCCCTCACAGTATCCCCCCTTCATCTACCGGTGCTGTATGCGGTGATGTTGCTGCCGGTGCGTATGGGTCATCTCTCACCGGAGTAACTGTAGCCTTAGTTACACGTTCCCTGTCTCCCTTCTTATATGACATTAGAAAGTAAGCCAATGCCCTGAGTCCGTCAAAGTGGTGTCCATATTTTCTATGGTCATCCCACATTGGTTTCTGTTCTGCTACACCTTGAGCAAGTTTCTCTACCCACAAAAGATTCTCTATCTCTTGCATCATCCAGTTACCCTCTTTGCCTGTTCTTTCATCTGTCCTTACCAATGTGCTTGATATAAATAATCTTGGTTCGCCAGTACCTTTTTGGACTGCTCCATATTCAGCAAGTTTCTCAGCCAATGCTTCATCCCACGATGCTATTCCAGTTGCTTTTTTCTTGACCGGAGATAGTTTCATCCCTAATCTGTTTAGTTCTAAGTTGAGTCTTGGATTATCGTCATCACTCCATCCACGCCTTACCATGATTCCTGCTATCTTTGTGTCTCGGACTCTCTTTATATCATCTGTTTTCATGTACGATTGCCTGAATCCATCAATGACGTGGATTGAATCATCATGGTCAACGCCAATGAGTAACCACGCAGCAGGGTCAGAGTACCCACCATCCAACACCTCGTAGTATGACCAGTGTGCCGGAAACTCTTTATAGTCTCTGATGTGAACGTGTCTATCCCACCAATTACAAACTAGACCTACTCTTTTAGTAAACCTGCCCTCACGTCTAACTTCCAGTGCATCCTTAGTAAGACCCCTAGCCATAATATCTTTTTGTTCTTCAGTGAGAAATGGGTTGTCATCCCATCCGGCAGTTGAAACATAGTAGAGTCCGGTATCAGTGGAGAGATAAATGTCATCGTATACCCATGTCATCCCCTTGATAGGAGTCATGGTCAAAATAATATCCAAAGGTACTCCGGCATCTTGTCTAACTACACACTCTTGCCAAATATCATGTGGTGGTTCTTCATCAAACCAAATGAGTCTTTTTCCTGCACCTTGAAATTTACTCCTACCTTGCTCATAGGATTTGAAATTAACTCGGCTGCCGTTCTTTAATATGATTTCTGAGTAGATTCCCTTGCGGATTGTGCTGGTTGAGGCTATCTGAGTAGCCGGAAGGTAAGAAAGTAGCTTAGGTTGTGTTGTGTCTCGTTGAGAGTCAAACGAGGGACACACAGACCATACTTCAACAGGTGTCTTTACATCCTTGTGTTCGTGTTCGCCAAGCATATATCTTGCTACTTCCATCGCACCTATTTCAGTCTTGCCCACACGATTACCCCAAAATAATGCTCTTGTAGATTGAGGTGCTTTATAAAACGCACTCTGTTTGAAATGACGTTGAGAAAATTCAAGTGGATGATTCTTTTTGTAGTGTTCCATCCCATCAAGCATTTCCAACTTCTCAATCATCATCTTGGTTTCTTGTTCTTTGTTCATATAGTTTTTTCAATTCTTCATAAGCCATGTTCTCGTACTTGTGAACGACTGCTATCGCTTCCGGTTCATACTTTGCCTTAATCTTGTAGCCCTCTTGCATTGCTCTGAGCCGGATATATTTATCCCCATCATCAAGCAACTCTAAATGTGTTTCGGTGAGTAGCCAATCAGGTAAGTTAGCTGCTAATAGTTCTTGGAACGATGCAGTCTCTCTAAACTGCTTAGGATTCTTTGCATACTCCGGAGAATAACCTGCTCTAATCATTGAAGCCCTCATACTCCCACGATTCTCCACGATGTTTTTCAAGACTTTCTTCTGTCTTGTAGTGGATGGTCTAGTTTTTGGTTTGGATTTTTTATCTGCCATATCAAGTATATTATAACACCGGAGTAATGGAGACTTTAAGTGGGTAGACCATCCCTATGCTCCTGCCCATAAGATTAGGAATACGTTCAAAATCACAACGCTGTCTACCCAACATAATTATACACAATTGTGGATAGCGTGTGCATAAATAACATCATGAGTATCAAGATACTTGACATATACTATCACCTGTAGTATAGTCGTTTCAAAATATAAATTTGCACACTGAAAACTAAACCTGACAGAAAGAATTCAAATGAATTACAAATATGTAATTGAATATAAAGAAATAGGAATCATGGATTGGAAAGAAAAAGACAAAGTTGAGGTTTGTGACACAAGAGAACAGGCTCAAATGACAGCTAAGATTGGCAGGGATATTTTCAAGGAATTTGACCACAAAATAACCAAGATGAACACAAATGAGGTTATTAGTCTATTACAAAGAAAATTATTCTGGTCAATCTAAAACGCTAATATGTTTTAGTCAGGTTTAACACCTTAGAGGTTTACAGGGACACTCAACACCGGTTGAGTCCCCTGATGGGTCTCTAAACCCAACAAGTATAAAATTGCACGTTAAAAATAAACCCATCACGAAAGAATCAAATGAGAAAAACATTTATTTGTGCCGATTGTGGCAAAGAGGTCACAGAATATCCGGCAACAAGAAGAAGCGATAGCACAACTGAGATTTGTTCAGCTTGTGGAACAGCAGAAGCACTTACCGACTGGGGTAAGTCAAAAAGGAAGATGTCAAAAGCAGGTATTACACCGGACACCAAAGAGGTGTTAATGATGGTTGATGGTATAGGCTCTTGCAAAGAAGATAGAGACTTTATCAGAGGCCACCCATTGTACATGACCTGCGATGCTGCAACTAATAGAGAGATTAGCTTACTGGCTATGCTGTTTTCCCACAGAAGCATGATAAAGGAAGCTAGAAAAATCGTAATTGAGTTCAACTAAATCCTAATAAAGTTTTGATGGGTTTGCTAGATTAGAGGTTTACAGGGATATTCAACTCCGGTTGAGTACCCTGATAGGCACTCTAATGCCTAAGTACATTAAAATTAAAATACCGCAGAAAGAATTAAAATGAATAAAAAGAAATTTAATTCACCAATGGAACAAGAAAGCTATGAGAGGGAAATTATAGAGCAGTATGTGCAAAGATATGGTTCAGAGTACATACTAGCCCTCATAGAAAAAGACAAGGAAAAAACAAAAAAGGTAGAAGAATCAGAGGCGATGTTTGACGAGAACAGCGACTATTGGAAAGCCAAAAAACTAGACAAGTTAATGGCTCAAGGCGATAACGACAAAGGTGTTTCAATACACAATGTCTAAATCCTAAAATGTTTTAGCGGTATTTACAGCTTAGAGGTTTACAGGGATACATAACTTAGGTTGTGTCCCCTGATAGACCCCTAGATACATTTACTCCTACAGATACTTGATACTTACTATCACCTTTACCTAAAGAACGTCTTACAGGTCATCCTGTGGCTTGATTTTCTCGCATCTCCACTCTTTTCTTGGTTCTCTGAGCCAAACTTCAAAAGTTATACCCTTAATCTTATTCTTATCCATCCATAATCCTATCTCACGTCTTGCCTTATAAAAATGTGTTGCTCTTGATTTGATTTGTATGAGCCTAACCTTCTTGCCGATAGCAAGTAAGTCAAACAGTCCATAGAAGTCATCGCTTTGCCACCGGCTACTATTTTTCTTTTCAACTAGATAACCCTCATCAATTAAAATCTTCTTGGCTTCCAACTCTATCCTTTGTCCTTTGTTTCTTTTATTTACCATGTTTTTTCACATACTTTTCTATATCTCTAGTAGTCCGTTCAATTACTTCTTTTATCACCGGCATTGATGTACTCGTTATTGTGTAATCTGCCTTATACATAACCTCAACACCATCTATTCTAAACACTACATAAAGATGTGAATTTTTATCTTTAACTCTCATATAGCTGGTGGATAGCGGGTGAAGGGTATGAAAAACCCCTTTTTACTATCCACCAACGATATATGAGTTAGTTAAACGCACACACTGTTTCACTCCAGTCACCATCTGAACACCCGTTGAGTGTCCTGAATTGGTAACAATAATCAATCATGCCTAACAGTCCGGTGTTATGTTCAAACCCTAACGATTCGTGTCCATCGTTATCCATCTCAAAACTCCACATAAAGTTTCCGTCTACATCTTCACCAAACCTAACTCCTATGCTGTCTCCACCTTCTGCTGCCCATGTAGCCTGTGGATGCCAGTCGTTTGCCGGTGAGCCATCGGTTATTTCTACCCATGTAGCCACCGGTGGTTCTGCATCAAGACACCTTGTATCCTCACTAAAACCTTTTGGTTCATCTTTTTTGGGTTCTTCGCAGATTGGAAGTTCTTTTATACATTTTTGTACTTCCTCATCTGTCTGTGTTTCCGGTGTATAAGTCCAACCTATATCTACTTTCCACTCATCTTTGCTCTTGGCACACCACCAGTTGTCTCCAACTATGTAACCGGCACAAGACCTTTTGATGTCACACTCATCAGAACCACGACCACTCACGCTGATACACTCCCTATTTCTCTCTCTAACCTGTGTACCCTCGCCTACACCGCACTCATCTTCTGTTTTACAGCCTGACCACTTGCTCCACTCCGACCATTTACCCCAAATGTTATGTCTGCCGGTAGCATCTGCTGTCTTAGAAAACACTAAGAAAGCAAAGAAGATAGCCAAAGCTACAAATATCCATACTACAAACTTTTTTAAGTTATTTGATTTCATTTCTTACACCACCTTTCAACCAAAACTAATTAGTCCTAATACTGCTATCGCTATCAAAATTACAACCATAATAAGCAGACCACAGCCTGTTTTCAAAAGACCTGCATCGTGTTCATAATCTCCGTTAGGTTTCATTTTCCTTCTTTTCTCTTTTTATTGGACATTGCCATACCTTGTAAACTTAACTTTAGACTGTTTATCGTTAATCTTTTCCATATCCTTCAGCCAATACTTCATACCATAAGCTATGGCCTTTTCTAGCTGTCTTTTTCTTCTCCAGTGCCATCTAGTTAGTTGGTGGTATTCCTTTATTGCTTTTAGTACCTCTGCTCTGTACATTATTTCTAACATAGGGCTTGGGTTTTTAATTGAATCGTAGAGAGCTTTACCATAAAAATTACTGAGTGTCGCTGCATCGTAGAGCCGTGTTTCAGGTTCACTTGTTTGTTTGGTCATTGTGTCCTCTCGGTTTGTATCCGGCTTCTATGTAGCAGGGTTTACACAGCTTGATTATCTTCTGTTCCATCTCATCTAAGACTATCTCGCCAATTATCTTTTGTTGTGTTAGTTGTGCAGTGTAGCTTCCGATTTTTCTAATCACCTTGCCACATCCACCGCATCTTGTAACTTGTTTTACGCTGCTAACCTACCTTTCTTATTTCTTGATACTAATACTTCTAATCTTCCATCAACTTCCATGTGATGCTTCCTGCATAAGTGTTGTATGTTTTCCTCATCATTGTTGAAGGGGTTTCCATCAACGTGATGTATCTCAGAGTTGTTACCACAAACCTCACAAGGTAGCTGTCCGTAATCATACCTAGCCCTTTGCCTACTAGAGTCGGGATTTGTAACTCCTATCCTCTTAACCACACTCATTTGTTTCTTCTGTTCCTGTGTAAACTCCCTACCGGTCTTGCCCTTAACTGAGTTCAACCACTTGTTTGTAAATCCTTTTTTATGATGTCTTGCGTGGTTGCTCAACGATTTTGCATTGTCGTAAGACTTACCACAAACTTCACATACTTGCTTCATCTATTAGTGTCTGTCTAACAAAGGCATCAAAGGTTACTGGAAACCATACTATTGCTTCAGCTAAAACTGAGGCATTTAAAGCATTCGTAACAGCATTAGAAGCAAGTGGTTATGCAGGATGGGAAATAATGGAATT
>RCNB010000845.1_pt1 | contig 19946 bp, 12 predicted proteins | sample 2041321 | NCBI WGS metagenome assembly RCNB01 (sample SAMN09708232, study PRJNA481090) | Marine sediment metagenome, whole genome shotgun sequencing project. | reverse complement strand
ATACTGCCGAAAGAAACACACCAATATAAGGTAGTGATGGCTAAGGATCAGTTTGCCTTTTTTAAGTTGATGCAGCGGGGTGTTGATCTAAAAATAACTACTTATGATGTAAGGGGCAATAAAATTAAAGACTTTGATAGTCCCAATGGTAAAAACGGATATGAATACATAACAATAACTTCCACCATTGATGGTGAATATGTTGTGGAAGTTTATCCGCTGGATGAGAATCAACCTATTGGTAAATATGAACTATCCCTTGAAAAAATAAAACCCAGGGCAGTTACTTTAAAGGGGCAGGTTGATGAATTGTTTACAGTCTGGGACAACAAGGAAACACCTGGAGCAGCGGTTGCCGTAGTCAAAAACGGTGCAATTGTTTATAAAAAAGGGTACGGGTTGTCAAATTTGGAATATGATATCCCAATAGTTCCTTCAACCATATTTCATATTGCCTCGGTTTCCAAGCAGTTTACGGTTTTCTCCATATTATTATTAGAAAGTGAAGGAAAATTGACCCTCGATGACGATATAAGAAAGTATATCCCGGAAGTACCGGATTTTGGTAAGATCATTACTCTGCGGCATTTGGCAAGTCACACCAGCGGTTTAAGGGATCAATGGAATTTATTAGCCATGGCGGGTTGGCGGCTGGACGATGTTATCACAAAGGAACATGTACTTAAACTAATAAGTAAACAACAGGCGCTTAATTTTGATCCGGGAGAGGAGTATATGTATTGCAATACAGGTTTTACTTTATTAGCTGAAGTGGTTGCGCGGGTGTCTGGAGTTTCTTTTGCAACATTTACGGATGAGCGTATTTTTAAACCTTTAAATATGACTAATACATTGTTTTATGATGATCATGAAAAAATTGTAAAAAACAGGGCGTATTCCTATTATTCAGACAGCACCGGCTATAAGAAAAGTGTGTTGAGCTATGCTAATGTGGGGGCAACCAGTCTATTCACTACCGTTGAAGATCTAAGTCTGTGGGCGCTAAACTTTTCATCCCCAAAAATAGGGAGTCCTGAATTGTTTACGGAAATGAATACTCCTGCAGTTCTGAATAACGGTAAGACAATAGGCGGAGCACTTGGCCAATTTGTAGGAAAGTATAAAGGATTGAATGAGATTCAACATGGAGGGGCAGATGCAGGATACAGGTCATACCTGACTCGTTTTCCCGATCAAAATTTTTCAGTGGTAGTATTTAGTAATAATGCTTTATTTGGATCAGGATCAATGGCGCATAAAATAACGGATATTTATCTGAGAGACTTTATAAAAACAAAGCCGAAGAATGATGTGGCAGCCTCAGATACAGAAAATGATAAAATTACCATAGATCAAAAAACCAAAAAATCCTATATGGGTGACTATGAATTGCAACCAGGATTTAATATAAGTATCACTGAAGACAGTGGTCAATTATTAGCGCAGGCAACCGGTCAACAAAAAGTAACCTTAATAGCTTTATCCCAAACTAAGTTTAAAATTGCAGAAGTGGAAGCTGAAATTACGTTTATTCCGGCTGAGAATGAAAAAGTTGAGCGTTTTAAGCTGGAACAGGGAGGCCAGATCATGAATGCCCAAAGAATCATTGAATTTGATAAATCGTCTGTTGATTTATCAAAATTTACCGGGAGATTTTACAGTGAAGAACTATCCACAGAATACGAATTCATGATAGAAGGCGATAAATTAATTGCCAGACATAGCAGGCATAGCGACATCGCATTAGACCCTATTAAAAAAGATATGTTTTCCGGGAGTGAATGGTTTTTTAGCAGGATTGAATTTATTAGAGATGCAGATGATAAAATAAGCGGCTGTAAAGTATCATCAGGTAGGGTTAGAAATCTGCTATTTCTTAAGGAAAAGTGAAAAAATAATGACTAGATGGAAAATTATTAGCTTATATACTTAATTTGAAGGATATTAACTTATCTTTGCGGCTAATTTAATATATAATCATGAGTAACGGTACAGTAAAATTTTTCAACAACGCCAAAGGTTTTGGATTTATCACTCCGGATGAAGGAGACAAAGACGTATTTGTCCACGCAAGTGGATTAACAGAAGAGATTTCAGAGGGAGATAAAGTTAGCTACGATCTAGAAGAAAGCCCTAAAGGTTTAAACGCAGTAAATGTTGAGGTAGTTTAATCCTTAAGATTTAAAGAATTTATTTTAAAAAAACCTGTCGGAAACGACAGGTTTTTTTTGTTTATAATGCACAAAAAAACCACAAAACTTAATAAAAAGTCCTGTGGCCTATTTTGTAATTTACAAGAGTATTTAATCCTTCTTCTTTCCCATTATCTCACGACGACTGGTATCAAACATCACTGGTGTTGCTATAAATAGTGAAGAATAGGTACCTACTATGACACCAATAATCATGGCGAACATAAATCCTCTCAGGGACTCCCCTCCAAAAATAAAAATGGACAATAATACAACAAGTGTTGTAAGGGAGGTATTAAGTGTTCTGCTTAATGTGCTGTTTAATGCCTTATTGATATTTTCCCCACCTTTCCAGCCATGTTCGGTAACCATCTCCCTGATACGGTCGAAAACGACCACAGTATCATTCAGGGAATAACCGATTACGGTCAATATAGCAGCAATAAACGCCTGGTCTACTTCCATGCTAAATGGCATTATTTTACTGGTTAGTGAGAAAATCCCCAATACAATTAATACATCGTGGAATACTGCAACCACGGCACCCAAAGAGTATTGCCATTTACGGAAACGCAGCAAAATATATAAAAAGACTACAGCTAAAGATCCAAAAATAGCCCATAACGCATTTTTCTTTATATCATCTGCGATGGTCGGGCCAACCTTTCGGTACTTAAGCACCCCAATATCTCCATTAGTTCCACCAGGGATAAAATCCTGATATGTGGCTCCATCTGGTAAATATTTTTGCAATGAGGTATATAATATACCTAATATTTCATCATCTACTTCTGTGCCTTGAACATCTACCTTATACTTGGTTGTAACCATAATTTGGTTGGCATCGCCAAATGTTTTGGCACTGGCACTTCCTAAGGTTTCGGTTAACTCATTGGTTATTTCTGATGGACTAACTGGGTTTACAAAACGAATCTGATAGTTACGTCCTCCAACAAAATCAACACCTTCGTCTAGACCCTGGGTAAATAAGGAAAAAAGTCCAACACCTACCAAAATAGATGATAGAACATAAGCAATTTTACGCTTGCTTAAGAAATTGATATTTAAATTCTTAAACAGATTTTTTGTAAGAGGAGTTGAAAAATCCAGGGTTCTTCCTTTGCCAGAAATATACCATTCTATCAATAATCTCGTAACAAAAATAGCCGTAAACAAAGAGGTTAGAATACCAATAATCAAGGTAGTCGCAAAACCTTTAATAGGGCCACTACCAAAAATCAATAATATAATAGCAGTAAGACCTGTTGTTACGTTTGCATCAAGAATGGATGATAATGCATTTGAAAAACCATCAGAGATAGCTTGCCCTTTACCTTTCCCTTTAGCCAATTCTTCCTTAATCCGTTCAAAGATCAGAACATTAGCATCAACAGACATACCTATAGTTAATACAATACCGGCAATTCCGGGTAATGTAAGTACGGCACCCAAACTGGATAATACACCAAAAATAAGGACGATGTTGAAACTTAAAGCTATATCTGCAAAGATTCCTGCTTTACCATAATAGAAGACCATCCACAGTAAAACAAAAGCCATAGCAATCAGAAAGGACATAAAGCCACTATCTATAGCTTCCTGTCCCAGGGAAGGGCCAACCACAAAAGAATCAATAATCTCGGCAGAAGCCGGTAATTTACCAGCCCTAAGCACATTGGCAATATCTTTAGTTTCGTTCACAGTAAATGTTCCTGTAATTTCAGAACTACCACCAGATATACCACCTACCGATGAAACACCTGGGGCTGTATATACTTTATTATCCAGTACAATAGCAATTCCGGTATTGTTAAGGTTTGCTTCGCTGGTTAGTTTTTCCCAAAGTTTAGCTCCTCTTACATTCATGTCCATGCCCACAGCCGGCCTGTTAAACTGGTCAAATTGGTCCCTGGCATCACTCACCACATCGCCACTAATTCTAGGGGTATTATCCCGGTTAGATTTTAAGGCATATAAGGATGCTACTTCGGAATCCTTAGTAGGCCGCTCCCATAAAAATTTTGTGAATTGTACTTCCGGAGGTAATAAACGTCTGACTTCCGGCATACGAAGGTATGATCCTATTTCGGCGGTATCTTTTATTGCCGCTATACCGACGGCAAAACCAGGTCCGTTTAACTGTAACTTTTCAAATAATGGATTTCTCTCAATAGCCAGATCCAAAGAATCCTGGGTTACGTCTGAGAGTAAAGAATCTATCTCAGATTCTTCCTTATCAACAACTTCTTCTTCCGTGTCTTCTACAAGGGTTTTCAGGCGGTCATTAGCCTGAATAAAGAAATTTATAAGGCTTTGATTACCGGGTTCATATGTTTCCCAAAACTCCAATTGCGCGGTACTTGAAAGAAGGTCCTGCGCTCTTGCGATATCTCTTGCTCCTGGTAATTCAACCAAAATCCTTCCGGAATTGCCTTCGCGCTGAATGTTGGGTTGCGTAACTCCAAAACCATCAATACGTTCACGTAATACTTCGAAGGCCGATACTACAGATTCATCAATTTTTCGTCGGATAATAGGCTTTACCTCATCATCTGACATTTGAAAATTGATCTCATCACTAAGACTTTTATTCGCAAAAATATCAGGAGAAGCCAATTTAGCATCTCCCTTTATATTATCAAATGCTTCGAAAAATAGATCAATATAGGTTTCGTCGCTGTCTTTAGAAGCCACGTCGGCATCGGCTAATGCTTTATTAAAGATTGGATTTTTGGTATTATCCGCCAGGCCTTTAAGAATATCTTTTACCGATATCTGGAGCGTAACATTTATACCTCCTTTAAGATCCAGGCCTTTATTTAGTTCCTTCTTCTTTGCATCGTCATAACTGGTATAACCCAAAATAGGATTTCCTCCTATGGAATCTAAATAAGTAGCTTCAACCGCTTCTCTTTTAGCTACATAATCATCCTCAGAAGGTGAAACAGTAGATGTTGCAAATAATGCTGCATCTTTTTCTACCTTGGCGGTAATGAATGTATAGGAAAGTTGATAGATACTTACCAGTCCGAACAAGAAAGCAAATAGCTTTATAAGTCCTTTATTCTGCATGGTTTAATTGATTTTTTGATGGTATTTGTAAACAGCGTGCAAATATATCATTTCCCTTAAGAACTGACAATTTATTTATGTTATTTGTATAGATCAAAGGCCTGTTGAGACCTTTATCCTTAAAATTTTATTTATTAATCTTTTCAAATTAGAGCCGTAAAACAAACATATTCTTAAAATTGCCGGAGCCCTGGCATAATGGAAACAAACTTTTTACAGTCTAAACTCAACCTAAAAAAAAAGCATCACATGAGTGATGCTTCTTATAAATTAAAAAATGGTTTATACTATACGTCCAGCAAACCATTAGTATTTCTAACCCCTACAGCGCTCTCCTGCATTTTAGCTTTTTCGGCATCACTCAGGGAAATCTCTACTATATCTTCAATTCCATTTTTGCCGAGTAATACAGGAACACCAATACAGATATCGTTTAAGCCATATTCCCCCTCAAGGAAAGTAGAACAAGGAAACATCTTCTTTTGATCACAGGCAATAGCCTGTACCAATGCTGAAACTGCAGCACCAGGTGCATACCAGGCACTTGTGCCAAGAAGTTTAGTAAGTGTCGCACCACCCACTTTAGTGTCTTCCACTACCTGTTGTAGGCGGTCCTCCGATAAAAATTCAGAAACCTTTACGCTATTTCTTGCAGCCTGACTGGCAAGAGGTACCATTCCAGTATCGCTATGCCCACCAATTACCATTCCATCAATATCTGAGATAGGAGCATCTAGAGCCTCAGCCAAACGATATTTAAATCTAGCACTATCTAATGCCCCTCCCATACCAATAATTTTATTCTTGGGAAGATTTGTGGTCTTATGTACCAAATAGGTCATGGTATCCATCGGATTACTTACCACAATCAAAGTTACATTTGGTGAATGCTCTAAAAGATTTGAAGCAACAGTTTTCACTATCCCCGCATTGATACCAATCAGCTCTTCACGAGTCATACCTGGTTTTCTGGGAATCCCGGATGTGATTACGGCTATATCGCTATCAGCGGTTCTTGAATAATCTCCTGTAGTGCCCGTTATGGTGGTGTCAAAACCGTTCAAAGAAGCCGTTTGCATAAGGTCCATAGCCTTTCCTTCAGCATAACCTTCCTTAATATCCAGCAAAACAACTTCCGAAGCAAAATTTTTAATTGCGATATACTCGGCACAACTAGCACCAACTGCACCCGCTCCAACTACTGTAACTTTCATGATATATTATATTTTAAAGTGATTTATAAGACTGGTAAAATTACAGAAATTTAACAGATTTAAGAACCCATTACCAACTTATATTTTACCTTGAATTTTTGATTTGTACATGCATTGTTTTATACATTATGTTAAAATAAAATGCAATTCAACGAAGAAACTCCCATTCTTATGTATTACATCGATTTTTAACAATACCTGTTTTAGTATTGGCGTTAGAAATACTAATAGATCCCAAATCTAAAACCTACTAAAATTGAAAAAGCTTTTCTCCTTTATGGCGATAGTTGCTATTGTTTTAGCCAGTAACTGTTCCAGAATCCCGGAAAATAATGATCCGGTCATCGGTATTTGGTACAGGGTTGATGTTATTAATGCCAGTGAAACTAGTAAACAAACTATCCGACAAGAATGGATATTCAATGACGTGTATTTAGGAAGGTACCAAAAATACAATGGGTCTCAGCTTGACTTCAAAACTGATTTTAGCTGGGTAGCGGATAAAGGTGTTTACACTATTTCTTATCCCGGAACAGATATGATTAAAGATGTTGTAAGCATGAAAGAATCACCAGAAGGTATGTTGCTGGAGGATGTAAAAGGTGAAACTTTAGCAAAACGAGAGTAATTCCCCAATTTTTTTTTCCATATAGTTACTAAAAGCAGTCTTTTTAAAAGGCTGCTTTTTTAATTTAAGATTAATAGTGCAGGGGAATAAAACGGAAACTTATAACTTAGTAACAATAAAAAAATCCCGAAGGTTTCGCATCGGGATTTTTACTTTTAATTATTATGAGTTACACGTCAATATTTGCGTAAACAGCATTTTTCTCAATAAATTCCCTTCTTGGAGGAACTTCATCTCCCATTAACATAGAGAATACTCTGTCAGATTCAGTGGCGTTATCAATTGTAATCAGTCGCAAAGTCCTGAACGATGGATTCATAGTGGTATCCCAAAGTTGTTCTGCATTCATTTCACCCAAACCTTTATAGCGCTGTATTGAGGCACTACCTCCAAAACTTTCAACAATCTCATCTCGCTCCTTATCAGACCAGGCATAGCGTTTTTTACTTCCTTTTTTAACGAGATAAAGAGGTGGAGTTGCAATATAAACATGGCCTCCTTCTATTAATTCCCGCATATAGCGAAAGAAAAAAGTTAGTATTAATGTTTCTATATGGCTTCCATCTACATCCGCATCACACATGATCACAACTTTATGATAACGCAATTTTTCGAGATTCAAGGCTTTACTGTCTTCTTCAGTACCTATAGTTACGCCTAATGCCGTGTAAATGTTTTTTATTTCTTCATTTTCAAACACCTTGTGCTGCATGGCTTTCTCCACATTCAGTATTTTTCCACGTAAAGGTAAAATAGCCTGAAAATTTCGGTCGCGCCCCATCTTGGCGGTACCCCCTGCCGAATCTCCCTCTACGAGGAATACTTCGCATAAAGATGGATCTTGTTCTGAACAATCGGACAGTTTTCCTGGTAATCCCCCTCCACTCATTACATTCTTACGCTGAACCATTTCTCTGGCCTTGGTAGCAGCATGGCGTGCCTGAGCAGCAAGAATAACCTTTTGCACAATAATTTTGGCATCATCAGGATGTTCCTCCAGATAATTGGTAAGCATCTCTGATACCGACTGGCTCACAGCCGAAGAAACTTCCCTGTTTCCAAGTTTTGTCTTGGTTTGTCCTTCAAACTGAGGCTCCCCTACTTTTACCGAAATAATAGCCGTAAGACCTTCTCTGAAATCATCACCGGCTACCTCAAATTTCACTTTATCTAACATCCCGGAACTATCGGCATATTTCTTTAAGGTTGTGGTAAGCCCTCTTCTGAATCCCGAAAGATGTGTTCCACCTTCATGGGTATTGATATTGTTCACATAGGAGTGTAAATTTTCAGTGTAGCTATTGTTATAGATCATAGCCACCTCAACAGGAATGCCATTTTTTTCACCCTCCATAGAGATGACATCCTTGATCAAGGACTCCCTATTGCTATCTAAAAAACGTACAAATTCCTTTAACCCCTCATCTGAATAAAATTTGTCGGACACAAAATTACCTTCTTCGTCTTTTTGACGCCTGTCTGTAATACTAATTGTCACTCCTTTATTCAAATAAGAAAGTTCCCTCATCCTGTTGGCCAGGGTTTCGTAACTGTATTCTATAGTTTGGGTAAAAATGTCGACATCCGGGTGAAAAGTTACTATAGTACCTGTTTCGCTGGATTCTCCAACGCTTTTAACAGGATAAAGTGATTTACCCCTTTCGTATTCCTGTTCCCATACCTTACCATCTCTGTGAACAGAGGCCTTTAAGTGATCCGAAAGTGCATTCACTACGGAAACGCCTACGCCGTGTAAACCACCTGAAACCTTATAAGAATCTTTATCAAATTTACCCCCGGCTCCAATTTTGGTCATTACTACTTCAAGAGCAGATATGCCTTCTTTTTTATGCAGATCCACCGGTATTCCCCTGCCATTATCTTTGGTAGTAACTGAATTATCCTCATTAATGACAACATCAATAGCGTCGCAAAAGCCTCCCATTGCTTCATCAATTGAATTATCCACTACTTCATAAACCAAATGATGTAATCCTCTGACTCCTATATCTCCAATATACATGGAAGGCCTCATACGCACATGCTCAATACCCTCTAATGCCTGAATACTGTCAGCGGAATATTCGTTGTTTTTAGCTTCTTCGCTCATAGAATAACTTAAGTGTTTTATTTAATTTTTAGCAATCTTACAAATATAGATAATACCCTATAGAATGTAGTGTTTGTGCATATACGAAGCCCTTAAGTTATCAACAATTTAACAACAATTTGTGATGTTCTTAACCATTGAATGGGTTTTGGAAATTATCATGACATATGTTAGGTTTTTTAGACCCTTTACTACGTATTTTTGTGCCATCTTTAATAAAATCAGATAAGCATGGCAGATTCCAGAGGGGTATCATTAAAACTGATGTCCCATATACAGAAAGTAGTTGATGTACAAAGCAGGGTTATCTACTTTCTCCTGAGTATTGTTTTTTCCTTTGCTCTTACTTACGCTCTTTATGAACCTGCCATGGATCAGGCCCAGATCTATGTACTCTTTCTTTTATTCCTGGCTATAGGTCTTTGGGTAACAGAAGCCATACCCCCCTTTGCTGTTGGTTTACTGGTATTTGGGTTCTTAATTTTTGCCATGAACAGCTATTATTCCCAAATAGACCCCGCAAATGTTCAATCTCATTATATTGGTTACATAAATTCCTGGTCCAGTAGTGTTATCTGGCTTATGCTTGGGGGGTTTTTTATGGCAGAAGCCATGAGTAAAACAAAATTAGACAGGGAAGTTTTCAGAATTTCCATTTCAAGATTTGGAACAAAACCAAAATATGTGCTGCTTGGCCTTATGCTTACAACGGCCATTTTTTCAATGGTCATGTCCAATACGGCAACCACTGCCATGATGATTGCTTCCGTATTGCCTTTTATAAATACCCTTGACAAGGATTCTCCATTCTCCAAAGCTATTCTTATTGGGATCGCCGGTTCGGCTTCCCTTGGCGGTATGGGTACACTAATTGGCTCTCCCCCAAATGCCATTGCCATGGAAGCTTTAAATAATAATGGGATTGACATCGGGTTTTTAGAATGGATGATGGTAGGATTTCCGCTAGCTATAATACTGACTATGTTATTTTGGTTTGTTCTTTCTAAAAAATATCTGGCAAGAAAAAAAAGTATGAAAATAGAGCTGGAAAAAGAAGCTACTGATGTAAACAGTTCTACTTACAAATTTGACCGAATTAAAAAACGGATTGTTTTGGCTGTACTGTGCATTACTCTCCTATTATGGCTTACGGAAAAGCTGCACGGAATACCCGCTTCTGTGGTATCCTTACTACCAATTATTTTACTAACGATGACGGGTATTATCAATGGGGATGATGTTCGTAAACTTCCCTGGGATACTTTAATGCTAGTTGCAGGTGGGCTTGCTCTTGGACTGGCAATAAAGGAAACCGGTCTTGCCAGCTTCTATGTGGAAAAAATACAGCAGTACGATCTAAATTTCTTTGCCCTTGTTATTGCATTTGGGTATTTAACGGTAATAATGTCTAATATCATGAGTAATACGGCCACGGCCACGATTTTGATCCCAATAAGTATTATCCTAACTTTTAATGACCCGGTAGTATTACCTCTTGTAATTGGTTTATGCGCGTCCACTGCTTTGTTTCTGCCAATATCTACCCCTCCTAATGCAATTGCCTATAGCACGGGTAAATTGGAACAAAAAGATTTTAGATTCGGTGGGATAGTTATAGGTCTAGTTGGTCCAATAATCATAACCGCAGTGGTGATGCTTATTTTTATGATCTTATATAAGGCATACTAATTATCGTTTTAACCCAAACAGGTATTGATTCCTTGACATTTAGCAGCAGTAATTTATTTAACAAAAAAAACACCAATATATTGGTGCTTCTTAAGGGCTAATTAAAAAAGAACCGTTACTCCTTTTTGTAAAAAGTTTGGGCTAAGAGAATTTCCGTCCTCGGAAAAACCGGATTTATTTTTCATAAGCATCATCATGAACATTCGCAACAGCACGTCCTGAAGGATCATTCATGTTTTTAAAGGCCTCATCCCACTCCAGTGCAATTTTAGTACTACAGGCTACCGATGCCTCCTGTGGTACAGACCATGCAGCCGCATCACTTGGGAAATGCCCCTCAAATATAGACCTATAATAAAATTCTTCCTTTGTGGTAGGCGTTTGAATGGGGTATCTGAATTTGGCATTAGCCAATTGTTCGTCAGATACTTCCTTATCCACAACTTCCTTCAATGTATCTATCCAACTATACCCAACCCCATCGGAAAATTGTTCTTTTTGCCTCCAGGCTACACTTTCTGGTAATACAGATTCAAACGCTTTTCGCACCACCCATTTTTCCATGCGTTCCCCATTTATCATCTTGTCTTTTGGATTAATCCGCATTGCCACATCTATAAATTCTTTATCCAGGAAAGGAACCCTGCCTTCAATTCCCCAGGCTGCTAAAGATTTATTTGCCCTTAAGCAATCATACATATGTAACTTGCTTAATTTCCTAACAGTCTCTTCATGGAAATCCTTAGGACTGGGTGCCTTGTGAAAATATAGGTAGCCACCAAATAGTTCATCCGCACCTTCACCTGAAAGGACCATTTTAATGCCCATAGATTTTATTACCCTGGCCATTAGGTACATAGGCGTTGATGCCCTGATGGTAGTAATATCATAGGTTTCCAGGTTATAAATTACATCCTTAATAGCATCAAGGCCTTCCTGGATAGTAAACTTAATTTCATGATGGATTGTGCCTATATGTTCTGCGACTATTTGAGCGGCTGCGAGATCTGGTGATCCTTCTAATCCTACAGAAAATGAATGCAATTGTGGCCACCAGGCATCCTTGGTATCATCAGACTCTATTCGCTTTTGAGAATACTTTTTGGCTATAGCAGAGGTAACGGAAGAATCAAGACCTCCTGACAGGAGAACCCCATAAGGCACATCAGACATCAGTTGCCTGTGCACTGCCGCTTCCAGGGCATCCCTTATTTCATCGATACTTGTTTGGTTATCCTTTACAGCTTCGTAATCTATCCAATCCCTGTTATACCATCTCTTTAATTCCCCGTCACTACTATGCAAATAATGTCCAGGTGGAAAAAGTTCTATTTTTGTGCACGTACCTTCCAATGCTTTAAGTTCTGAAGCAACATAAAAGGTCCCGTTTTTATCCCAACCCATATATAATGGAATTATACCCATATGATCTCTGGCTATAAAATATTCATCTTTTTCAGAGTCATAAATTGCAAATCCAAAGATTCCATTCATATCATCCAAAAAATCAGGTCCTTTTTTCTGATATAGAGCCAGAATAACTTCACAGTCAGATTCTGTACTGAAATTGTAAGATCCTTCAAATTGCTTTCTTAATTCTCTATGGTTATAAATTTCCCCATTGGCGGCTAAAATAAGTTTCTGATCTTCACTAAATAGGGGTTGTTTTCCAGATGCAGGATCCACAATTGCCAAACGTTCATGGGCCAATATAGCCTTCTCATTTGCATAAATCCCACTCCAATCAGGACCTCTGTGCCTTACTTTCTTGGACATTTCCAATAATTGAGGTCTCAGGGTTTCTGTACTTTCCTTTATATTAAACGCACACACTATTCCACACATTCTTTAAGTATTATATCAATTATAAGGCAAAGGTGCTTATTAATTTATTAAATTGAAACACAAATAGGCTTATTTATTTCATATTGTAATCAAATAAGTGATAATTGATAAGATTATTAATCAAAACTCCAAAAATAGGAGTATTGAACAAACATTTTGTAAGCAGTTAAAATTTTAACGACTTTTTATAAGACCCCAAAGGGTTTACTAATTAGATTTGATGAATATAAAAACAAGCACAATTATGAAAAAAGTATTGACACTAACTATCATGGCCTTGGCCATGGTTTTTACAAATGAAATTACAGCACAGGAGTTTAGCGGGATGGATAAAAGTCCAGCGGATATTGCATCCTATCCCTCCAGTTACAAAGTTTCCGACAAGTTAATTAAGGTAATGTACAGCAGGCCTCAATTAAAAGACAGATCACTTTCTCAACTTGCACCTGATGGAAAAGTTTGGAGAACAGGGGCCAACGAAGCCGCAGAGATTACTCTCTATAAAGACATGATGTTTGGAGATACTTCTGTGAAAGCAGGAACTTATTCTCTTTTCACTATACCAGGTGAGTCTGAATGGACGGTTATTTTAAACAGCAATTTAAATCAGTGGGGAGCTTATTCTTATGATGAGTCTGCGGATGTAGCAAAGACCAAAGGTTCTGTTAGTATGGGAGATGAATCATTGGAAGCATTTTCAATTGGATTCAAGGAAGTTGATAATGGCGTACATATGGTATTAGGATGGGGCACTACAAGAGTGGCGGTTCCTTTTAGTATGAGTATGTAATAAACATAGAAAATAGTGAAAAGCCGAAGTTAAACACTTCGGCTTTTTTTTGTTTGATACTTTAAGAATTAATCTGTTAGGTTTCCAGTCTGAAGTATCCCGTCTATATATACCTGTTCTGCCATAATTCCAGGAATATCCTTTAAAGGCACTTCCATAATATCCTGACTTAATACTACGAAATCTGCCCGCTTTCCTACTTCTATACTACCCTTTTCATTTTCCTCAAAATTTGAATAAGCAGCCCATATTGTCATCCCCCTAAGGGTTTCTTCTCTGGTCAACGCATCCTTCATCTGAAAACCTTCGGCTGGATAATCATTAAGATCCTTTCGCGCTACGGCAGCATAAAAAGTTAAGAACGGACTTACTTCCTCAACGGGAAAGTCTGTTCCCAAAGCGACAATTCCTGCCTGATTTAATAATTCCTTATATGCGTAAGCCCCTTTTATACGCTCTTCTCCTAGTCTCTCGTCTGCCCAATACATATCACTTGTAGCATGTGTAGGCTGAATAGAAGGAATAATGCCATTCTTAAAAAAGTCAAAATCAGTGGAAGAAATGATCTGTGCATGTTCTACCTTCCACCGCCGATCTTTCATACCCTCTAAAGCTTTTGCATATGCTCTTAAGACCACAACGTTGGCCGAATCCCCAATGGCATGTGTATTCATTTGATAGTCTGAATTTGCAATTCGTTTTGCCAATGCCCCCATATCTTCGGCAGGGGTTATCATAGCGCCATAATGACCAGGTTTATCAGAATAAGGTGCCTTTAGCGCCGCACCCCTTGAACCTAAAGCACCATCCCCATATACCTTTACAGAACGCACGTTTAACTTTTCAGTCTTAATGATGCCTTTGTCCAGATAATAATTCAGATTTTCGGGATAATTACTAACCATTGCATAAACCCGTATTGATAAATCACCTGCCTGCTGCAGACTATCTATCAATTCAATAGTAGTCCTGTCCAAACCTGCGTCATTCACTGTGGTAAGTCCATTTTTAATACAAATTTTTTCCGCTTCCTTTAGGGCCTCGATTCTGGTTTGGTTATCAAGGGATGGCATTATGCGATATATGGCATTCATAGGTCCATCTATGAGAATCCCTGTAAGTTCACCATCATGTTTTACAATCTCCCCTCCAGTTGCCGATGTTTTCTTATCAATACCAGCCATATTCAAAGCCTTTTGATTGACAAGTAGGGCATGGCCATCTATACGTTCAAGAGCTACAGGAGTATCCGGAAAAAGTACATCTAACTCTTTTTTAGTTGGGAATTCTTTTACTGGCCAGTCATTCTGATCCCACCCTCTGCCCAATATAAAATTGGAAGGTCTTAGTTTGTGAAACTCTTGAACCCTTTCCAGCACCTCTTCAAAACTTGTAGTTCCTGTAAGGTTTGATTGCAATTGATTTAGGCCCAAGCTGTAAAAATGACAATGCGCATCTATCAATCCCGGAACAATCGTACTTTCGGCAGCATCAACTATTTGAGTGGCATTATACTTCAATTTTAACTCTTCTGAACTTCCTACCGCTACAAATATTCCATCACGTACCGCAAAGGCCGTGGTTTTCGAAAAGTTATCATCAACTGTATAGATATTTGCATTAAGTACCAATAGATCTGCTGTATCCTTTTGAGCTTGACAGGCAGTGAGCATAAGTGCTAATATGAATATGAGGTTTCTCATGTATATAATTATTAATTAAAGTATGAAGAAAATATATCTGTAAAGCCTTATCACCAAGCAGATAAAGTAGATAGTCTGTTTTTAATTATTTTGGATAACCTCAATTTCGGCGATTCCCTTCTAGCATAAAAGTACCGTCAGGGGTATTGCTTTGGCCTTTAAAAGAATCACCATCCATAATAAGGGCAACGTCCACCACACTTCCTTCTATATCTACAGAGAAAGTCAGTTTGTTTTTATCAACTCTTACGTTATCCGCAGGCAGCTTACCCGCGGGCAACTCCAGTTCCACTGTGTACACCTTCTTTTTTTTAGAAATATGCATTACCCCGGAACTATATTCTACCGGTACATCCTGAACAGAATAATCCCAACTTCCGGTCCATTTCTTTTTTTTAACAAGCATATCAGAACTTTCAACCCCATTTAAAGTATTACACCTTTCAAGAGAATATCCGTTAGAAAATATCAGGAATAGTAATATAAGGCCGAAATTTTTAAAAGTTGTTTTCATTTGAAAAGTTATTAAGTTTATGCCTAAATGTACAGCATTTTTTTAAAGAAAGGCTCAGTCCTTTTCTGAAATTATAAAAGCTACGCGCCTATTCTTCCGCCTGCCCTCTTCTGTTTCATTACTTGCTATAGGTGCTGTTCCTCCATGACCTTTCCAACTTATCCTATCCTCTGAAAGTCCCAGTTCTATTAAATATTGAGCAACAGCAGAACAACGTCTGTCTGATAAATACTGGTTATAAGATATAGTTCCAATATTATCTGTATGTCCGTCAACAGTTATCTGAAGTGACTTGTTTTCATCCAGATAGTTATATATCTTTTGAACATCTGTTTTGGCGGAATCCAATAGCTTAAATTCATCAAAATTGAATAGGACACTTTTAAAAATATGGATTTTATCCAGTTCGTAATTTTCGGTTACGAGATCTGGATCACTAGATGAATTCACAATAGAGCCGATAGATTTTGCCAGATTTAATGCAACCATATCCAGGTAATAATAAGCTCCTTGTTTAGCTCCTTTTTTTATTTTAAACTTTCTGGTACCGGCATTATTCTTAAAATTGCCTATTATCACATAATTTTCTGTGCCTTTGGCCTCAAATCTGGTACTTACTACAACCCAATCTCTGGTGTCTCTATAAAAATTTGTATATCCAATCTCCATAAAATTATAGGAGTTACCCGCAATTTTGTACATATGCATTTTTGAGAGCTCTTTTTTTATATTCAAGTCCAGTTTATCCTTTGAAAACAGTACTCCAAAATCTTTTACGGCGAAGTCCGAACGTTCGGCAAGACTAACATAGAAAGAAACCTGATAAGTTTTACCTTTCTCTAAGGTTTGAGTAAGCGGCACCTGTATATATTCCCGATAATCATCCGGGGCGTAAAGATATAGGCCGGCATAACCCTGGCCAAAATCTGAAGGCTGCGTCCCATTAAAATTTTCAGGTGTCCCCATTATCGTGCTGCAACCATTAAAATAATCAGTAGATCCTTTTGTGGGTGTACTCCAATGAGTGACATCGGTTTCAAAATTACCCAGACGTGCCGGGCAGGCATCGTACTGCTCAAAACTAGGATTTTGAATCAGGTTTTGGGACAGAAGGGTTGTAATACACCAAAAGAAGGTGAACAACAAGCTGTATGTACGCTTTGCAACCAAAATAATAAGGGGCTATTAGATCACCCTAAATTAAGAATTAATCTTCGGGCATGAAGTTAATGCCGTTAAACAGTGTCTTTTAAAGATGATTGAGCTAAAATTTAACTTTATTATTTACAAAGTCATTTAAAAATCAAACTTGTAGGATACCCCTGCCAATACCTGGAAACTCTGCACTCTAAAATTTGCCCAGCGCTGATACGCATTATTTGCGATATTATTTGCTTTGACAAAAATGGAAAGCTGTTCATTGAAATGATATCCGACATGGGCATTTGCGTCAAAAAAACTATCTAAAGTAAGCACTGTGGAAGGGAAATCTGCAGGCAGAACATTTTCTACCACCTGCGCACTTAAATCCTGACGCTCTCCTACATAAAATAAATTAGCCCCCAGAAACCATTTTTCTCCTATCTGGTAATCTAAAAGTAATGAACCTTTAACATCAGGAAGGTTCCATGCAGGATTATCGGTCTCTGTGTTGTAATCAAATAGTTCTACGTTTACTCCAAGTGTGAAATCTCTGTTTATATCCACATTTAATTCGGCAAACAATCCGAGGGTTTTAATATCATCGTAAAATACTTCGAACGAATTTCCATAATAGTATCCTTTTTCATCATCCCTAAAATCATTTTGAGGATTTAATTTATAAAGGGGTTTTCTGTTTTCAGCTCTATAGAATCCTCTTATGTTATAGCTCAGACTAGGTATTATTTGACCTTTTATACCCAGAAATGCATCATACTGCCTATCTGTAGGCAGAATAGTTAAAGTGGGCGATACAAATGGGTTTTCTCCAACAAAACTATAATAAGAATTTTGATCTAACCCCCCTTCTATACCTCCATAAGCAATAACCGTATCATCTAACAATCTGTATGAGGCCGTTATTTCCGGATAAATGTAAAAATTACTGTCACTAACCTCTGTATCCAGACCATATATTAAAGAAACTCCCAAATTTAAGGTGTATTTATCTCCGGATAATACCAAGTTTGGATTTGCGCCAATTTGCATTTGGCCGTAATCTATACCCGTAGTGTTCGTAGAGCTATTTATACTAGCATTTTTAAAACTCCCCCCTACATAGTCAAAATTGACTTTTAAAGTCACTAATTCTGACGAGACCGGGAATTGAAATTCTGGTTTTATCAAAAATCTATTTTCGCCGGAATCCACAGCATCCCAAAATCTTCGATACAATACTTCACCGCCAGCAAAAACAGACTCCTCCATCTGGAGCTCTGCACCAGCTTCAAGGCCAAAATAATTTTGTCTTTCATTAATTGTACTAATTGTGGCTTCATCAAAAATCCCTTCAGGAAGGCCATACCAATTGTATTTCTGATGTTGAAATCCAATATCGGCACGCCAATTCAAATCTCTTTCTTTTTGGTTATAAGAAGCATTCAATTTTGTATTGTAAAAATCGGTATCTAGCAAAACATCTTCCAGGTCTCCGCGTGAGGAATGATGATTAAGTCCAAAATCTACTCTTTTATTACCCCTGTCTATGTCTCTGCTGGTATAAAAATCTGCGAGGGCATTGCTAAAATTTCCAAAGCTGACAGAAGCATAGGAATTATATAATTTTTCCGGTTTGGCTTTTTGCACAACAGACGCTTTTCCCTTGGCCGGAGTAAAAGTCGAAGCTACAGGTATTGAAAAAATGCTGTACTCAATCTTCTTTTTTTGAAGTACAATAGAATCATTGAGATTTGGAATAGATTTTACCTTGAAGGCATCTGAAACTGTTGGTGAATATGGCCTTACCACCGTAACAGTTTCCGTTCCAATGTCTTTTTCGTCTTGTGCCGATAAGAGCTGCACTAAACCTATTAAAGCAATTATCGTAACTTTTAGTTCCCTTTGCATAGTGTGTTCTTATCTATTTAATTTCCGTCCGGAACAATGGATGAATTTCGTTGTGCTTCTTTCGATTTTATAATAGCTAATTCTCCTTCTGCTTCAGCAACGATCTGAGCATAATCACCAAAATTTGCAATTACACTTTCCAGAATATATGTTGCCTGATAAGCATCATCCAGAGCATAATAATTCTTAGCCATAAGAATTAGACCTTTACCACCCCATTCCTTATAGGTGGCATAATCTCTCGCCAATTTTTGAACCGAAGTATTGGAAGCCTCAAAAGACCCTGCCTTTTGTTTAAAGTATGCATCATAATACAAAGCTTCTGCCGCCAATCCACCACTGGCTATCTTTAAAACTTCAGAATAAGCCTGTTCCGCTCTTTCTTCATTTCGGGTAGCTATGGCAGATCTTGCGATCATGATTTGTGCATCACTCTTAATTCTATTATCAATATTCTCCGTTGTAATAACTCTTTCTGCGTAGGCTATGGTCTGGTCATAATTCTTTTGCTCATAATACCCTTTCATTAGGTTAGATTGCGCAAATGTTCTGTTCTGTTGAATATCCGCGATTGATTCTAATCTCTGAAGGAAAGGAAGTGCCGAGGCATAGTTTTTATTTCCAATATAAATTTCACAGACCCTGGTAAGGGCTTGTTCTGAATATTCACTAGCGCCACTGTTGGCGACATACGTATATCCGGGAAGTGCCCGGTCTTTATCCCCCTTCGCAAAATATAATTGGGCAAGGTTAAAGTTGGCATTTATTGCATGTAATCCATTTGGGAAATCCCTGATATAGTTTTCATATCCTTTGATAGCCGCTTCTTTTTTACCCTGAAGGCTTTGCTTCTCAGCAGATTCATAACTGGCATTGTCTAATTCGGCATCGGATACCTCAACAAAGTCTATTCCTTCTACCCATCTGGCGTACTCGCTTACCTGTCCTGTATCTACATAAATAAGTTTAGCTGTGGCCACCGCCTGTATTGCCTCCTGGGAATTAGGGTAATCGCGTACTACAGTTTTGAACTTACTTAAAGCCAGATCATTTTTATTGGAATTATAAAAAACCAGTCCCTGTCTGAGTAATGCCCGGGGGACCAAAGTACTGCCAGGGTAGTCTTTTATTAACCTGTCAT
>RCNB010000843.1_pt1 | contig 19967 bp, 18 predicted proteins | sample 2041321 | NCBI WGS metagenome assembly RCNB01 (sample SAMN09708232, study PRJNA481090) | Marine sediment metagenome, whole genome shotgun sequencing project. | reverse complement strand
AAAGAGGTTGGGTGTTAATGTGCGCAGTTCAGAGCCGCCGAAAAGGGCGATGAGGGAATGGCGTTAAAGATCCGAACTAGAGCGGAGGAAATGCCTGATGACAAAGAAACACCTTGAAAGTTATGCCCACACAATATGGAAGAGAACCTTTGAATTTAAATAGCCTGAATTATCCAGGATAGGTAATAATCTTTAAATGTTGATTTTATGGATTGAAAATGCGATTCTAAGAGGCATTTTTATAAGTTATTCAGGCTAGATAGCCTAGCCAAGCATCGATAAAAAATCGAAAAACTTGATTATTGAAATGATACGGTTATAATAAATGGTTCAATGTAATAAAAGAAGGTGTATGCTATAGAAATGAAAAAATCGAAAGCCATCTTGCTTTTGCTGCGGTTGCCTTTTTTGACAGTCACGATCGGAGCTGTTTTTGTCGGAACAGCATTTGCTCGATGGCATCAGAATGAATTCGACCTTTTCCGGTTCCTGTTGGTCCTTTTCGGTTCTTGTTTTTTTCACATCGCTTGTAATGTGGCCAATGATTATTTTGATTTCAAAAGCGGAAACGACGCCTTGAACAAGAACGCCATTACTCCTTTTTCGGGTGGAAGCCGGATGGTCCTCGATGGATTTGTGCAGCCTAAAGAAGCAATGACTGTTTCCATCGTGTTCGCTGTACTCGGCTCGGCCATCGGCATTTATTTAAACGCAATCTCTTCTGGGAACTTTGTCTTGTTCATCGGGATTGCCGCATTGTTTTTGGTTTATGGATACAACGGATTTCCCCTGCGTTTGGTCAACAAAGGATTGGGAGAGATCGCCATTTTTTTTGCTTGGGGGCCATTTATCGTTCTTGGCTCCTACTATGTCCAGGCCCAGGATATTTCATCTTTCTGGCCGTGGATTGTTGCGATCCCCTCCGGTATGCTGACCACACTCGTATTGCTTATCAACGAATTTGCCGACAAAGAAGCAGATGAAGCGACTGGGAGAAAAACATGGGTAATCCTATTTGGATTCAAGACGAGTCTTCTCATCTATCTGTTTTTATCTCTGAGTTGTTATGCCGTGGTTCTGATAGGCGTGTTTTTTGGCGATTGGCCCCTATTGTCATTGCTTGTTTTCATCACTTTCCCAATGCCGATACTATCATTCCGGATCGGCTGGCAAAACATCGGAAAATGGGCGGAGTTTTTCCCGGCTGTAAAAAACACGATATTGATGAATTTTTTGTTTTTAGTCATTTTAAGCGGTTCCTACTTGGTGTGAGATGAAAAAAGATAAAAAGGAAAAAAAAGAGCGCGAAAAAAGTGTTTTTCGAGAATATTTTGAACTCATCGTGGAAACGGCTGTTTTTGTCTTTTTTGTGATGACTTTCATCGTCCAGGCTTTCCAGATTCCAACCGGTTCCATGGAATCGACCCTGCTTGTGGGAGACTTCCTTCTTGTGAACAAGATGGCTTATCTCGAACCTATTAATCCGTTGGATAAAGTATTGCTTCCTAGCAGGGATTTAAAGAGATCCGACATCGTTGTTTTCAAATTTCCCAAAGAGCTCAACAAAGATTTTGTCAAGAGGGTCATTGCTTTGGAAGGAGAAACGGTCGAGATAAAAGACAAACAGGTGTATGTGAACGGCAATCCGATCGACGAATCTTACAAGGTCCATAATGATTCGCGCGTTTTCACCAAAAATGGCTATTACCATTACGAAGAAGTCATTCGAGATAACTATGACCCGCTGACGGTTCCTCCCGGGCATTGTTTTGTGATGGGGGATAACCGTGATAACAGTCAAGACAGCCGCTATTGGGGGTGCCTGCCCCTCCATCTCATAAAAGGTCGGCCTTGGCTTGTCTATTTCTCCTATGATGCGGAAAGGGATGCTTATCTCAAGACTAGTTTCAGAGAGAGGATGAAAAAATTTATCAACTTCATCCCAAAGGCTAGGTGGAAGAGGCTGTTCAAAGTCATCAAGTAACCTTCCTGAATTATTTGTATTAAATGCCGATGCCTTTATTAACATCAAAAAAAACTAAGAATTTATTCAAAATCATCGGCATTTAATACCCTTCGGGCTGGTCGATATCACTGCATCAGTTTCGTCGCAGCCCAATCGTAGTATACCAAATACAACTCATGGACTACTTCCTTGCTGCTACAGCAATCTCAACCAGCAAATAATCCAGGAAATCCGGGAATGATTCAGGCGGAACATGCCATGCCGGAAGCATCCCCAAAACCGTTGCAATTCTTGCAGCTTAGGGTGGCAGTCGGGCAAACCGATGAGGAAGTCATCCGGAGGCGAGCGGGCATGATTCCTCTATTTTCCTTGCTGAAACAAGGCGGAAAATCAGCGGGCTGACGTATCAGCTTGCCTGACTGTTTCTTTGTCACGGTTTTGGAGATGCTTACTTCTTTGTCTTAGTTGTTGACCCCATGTCCGAATCGTGATAATTTTTTCTTGAATGAAGTTTCTCAAGGTTTTTTTGAACTCCCTCATCACGGGAGTTTTTTTTAGCGCTCTTCTTACTCTTCTCATTTATGATATTAACATCAACTTGAATGTCCAGGCTCTTTTCTTTGGCCATTTAACTCTTTTTCTTCTCATTACTTATGGGCTGGTTGTTACCATTCTCTCCGTCGTCATATTTTTCATCCTTCAATTCATTCTCGGAAGTAGTTTCAAGGTCGCATTCATTTCTCCTTCCTTCCTGGCCCTAAGTTTTTCCTTCAGCATTTCCCTGTTTCTTTTGATATTCAAAGCCAACTATGATTATTTCCTTTCCTTTTTCAGTGCAGAAACCCAGAGTCTTCTTAACAAGCAATTTTTGACTTTCATTTTTCTTGTTGTTCTAGGGCTTATTTGTTTCTACAGCAGCCGCCTGTATAAAAGAAACGTCATTTTCCTCCTTGTTTATTTCTTGGCCTTTTTTGCGGGGATGTATTATGTAGTGCTCCAGCGATTGCACTATCCTCTGCCCCAAAAATCTGAAAGAGTCGCTAACCTTGAGGCAAAAGAACTAGACAAAAAAGTCACGATTATCGGATTGGATGGATTGAGTTTCGATGTCATGATTCCTCTGATCAATGAGGAAAAGCTTCCCAATTTTGCTTGGTTGATGGAAGAAGGAAGTTGGGGAAAACTCGAAAACTTCTCACCCACCGAACCAGTGATTCACAGAACTTCCCTCGGATCAGGCAAACTTCCTTCCAAGCACCGTCAATTATCTCTTTACAGATATAGCATTCTGAACAGTAAACAAGAATTTGAAGTGTCTCCTCGCTTTATTTTTTTTGGACAGCTTTTGCGCACAAACCTTCTCACGCGGTACCAAACAACCCCTCCTTTTTATTCCAAAGATATATGGACCATATTTAAAGACAACAAAACATCTCATTATGTGAAGGATTGGCCGTATTACAGGAAAATCCCTGATCCCACACCAAGGGCCGATACACGATTCAACCTTATTTTTGAAGATCTGAAATCTGACGACAGCTTAATTTTTTCGACAGTCAGGAGAGCTTTTTTCTCGGATTTTGAATACGAAGACCAAATCATGCAGGTAAAAACCGGAACTCAACCGCAAATCGTCTACTTTATGTTGAATGGACTCAACGAAGTCGAACGCTATTTTTATAAATATACTTTTCCGGATTTATTCGGAAATATCGATCAGGATGAGATCAATCGCTACAGTTCTGTGATAGAGAGATATTATCAGTTTTATGATGATATCATCGGCAGATATTTGGCGTCTAGAAAAGAGGATGAGCTTCTTGTTGTGTATTCTTCTCATGGCATCGAACCCATACCTCTTTGGAATAGGGTCACAGAATGGCTATTCGGGAATGCCGAAATCTCTGCATATCATGAATTGGCACCTGATGGAGTGGCATTCTTTTATGGAAGGGAGATTTGGCGGGGGAGAAATATCGAAGGGATGAGGCTTATCGATATTGCCCCAACACTTCTTAATTTTCTAGGCCTCCCTATCGGGAAGGACATGGATGGCATCGTTTACAGTTCGATTTTTAGGGATGAGTTCAAATTGGAAAATCCGGTCCTTTACATTTCATCTTATGAAGAACATACCATAAAACAACCGGACTGAATGGCAGCTAACCTGGATTATTCACGAATCGAGGTTGCTGCAGATGCGAGGTGTCGGCCCATGAAGCTGTATAAGTATACCGCGAATGGGGCGCAACAAAGCATCCACCCCACCCCACCCAGCAAAATTGGTTCGCCCGAAGGGTAAAAAACGTCGATTAATTAAAAAAGATTCTTCTTGTAAAGTTTTTTCAACAATGTCAGGATAAGTTCCTAACATTGTTGAAGAAAAAAAGAATCGACGTTTTTTATGAATAGTTCAGGCTAGTAATGAGTGAGTTGGAACTACTGGAAGGAAGCATAGAACGGATCGTATTCTACAGCCCTGAATCAGGTTACACAGTCTGCAAATTTTCTCTTCCCGATGGAGACACCATCAATGTTGTCGGTTCTTTCCCCCCTCTTTCTGCAGGAGAATTGCTGAAGATAAAAGGGAAGTGGGAAATCAATCCTAAATTCGGCAAACAGTTTAAGGTGGAGAGCTTCCTGCCTGTCCTTCCTTCGTCAGTGAGGGGAATCGAAAAATTCCTTTCCTCCGGATTGATCTGGGGTGTCGGCCCGGTCTTAGCCAAGAGCATCGTCCAGAAGTTCGGGGACAGAACGATAGATATCCTGACGAACAATCCCAACAAACTTAAAGAGGTAGAAGGCATTGGTCCTGTGAAACTCCGTGAGATCAAAAGATCCTGGGCTGAGCACGAGGACATCCGTGAACTCATCATATTTCTTCAGGAACACAACATATCGACCACACTGGCAACTAAAATTTACCGTCACTACGGAGAAAAGTCTTTTCACGTTTTGAAAACGAATCCCTATCAGGCCTGCCATGATATTTGGGGTGTTGGGTTTAAAACGGCAGACCAGATGGCCTTGAAGTTGGGATTGGATCCAAACTCTCCGGAAAGGATCAAGGCCTTTATCCGGTATTTGCTGGAAAAGGATAATGAGCAAGGCCACATTTTTTCTTTTGAGAAAGATCTGAAGTCAAACTGCATAACCGAGTTGGGAAATGTCCAGGAAGAAGATTTTGATCTGGCTTTACATTCTCTCAAAAAACAACACCTGGTTATTGCTGAGGAATTGGATTCCGATGCTGCGATTTATCTGCCGTTTTTTCATGATGCCCAACAGGAAGTCGTCCAAAACATCCACAAATTGTTCAGGGTACCGTTTCTCACTCCTCCGTTTGATGTGGCGAAAGCTCTTGCAGATGTGGAAGGAAGTCTGGATATTCAGTTTTCTGAAGCACAAAGGCTGGCCATCAAGGAAAGTTTCAAAAAAAAGATGTTGGTCATAACAGGAGGACCAGGAACAGGGAAAACCACCATCATCAAGGCTGTTGTGAATATCTTCCAAAAATGGGGAAGGGAGGTGCTGTTGGCAGCTCCCACCGGCAGAGCAGCCAAAAGGCTGTCTGAGGCGACAGGCAAACCTGCCAAAACACTCCACCGAACCCTGGAGTTTATGCCAAAACAGGGAAGCTTCAGGAGGAATGAAAATTATACGTTGGTCGGGGATGCCTTGATCATCGATGAGTTCTCTATGGTGGACTTACCGCTTATGTACTATCTGTTGAAGGCTGTCCCGGAGTGGATGCGTCTTATTCTTGTCGGAGACAAGGATCAGCTCCCTTCGGTAGGGCCGGGATGTCTTTTGAGGGATATCATCGAGTCCCAGAAGATCGACGTTGTCACGCTGAATGAGATTTTTCGTCAGGAAAAGGACAGTCTGATCGTCAAAAATGCCCACCTTGTCAACCAAGGCCTGTCTCTGGTCCAACCGCCTCGCGGGGTCAAGGATGCCGATTTTTATTTCATCCCTCAGAATGATGACAAAAAAGCCTTCAGCACAATCATCAAGCTCTGTGGCTACAGCATCCCGCAGAGATTCGGCATCAAAGCGCTCTCTCCCTTCATCCAAGTGATCAGCCCGATGTATCGCGGAATTATCGGTGTGGACAACCTGAATACAGAGTTGCAAAGGCGACTGAATAAATACCAGGAGGGCCTCAAACTAGGAAACCGCGAAATAAGGATCCATGACAAAGTCATGCAGGTCCGTAACAATTATGATAAGGAAGTGTTCAACGGGGACATTGGGATCGTTGTGGACATCGACCGGCGAAATTACAGATTGTTTGTGGACTATGATGGGAGAATTATTAAGTATGAACGCAAGGAAATGAATGAAATCACGCTCGCATATGCCATCTCTGTCCATAAGTCACAGGGAAGCGAATACCAGGCTGTGGTGATGCCGCTCATGACACAACACTTTATCATGCTTCAAAGGAATCTTTTCTACACTGCGCTAACAAGAGCGAAAAAGTTGTGTGTGATAGTCGGAACGTATAAAGCCCTTCACATTGCCATAAAAAACGACAAACCGATAAAACGAAATTGTCTTGTAAAGGAAAAACTAATCGAAATTCATGATAAAATGGATCAACTACTTTGAAGGAGGCATCAATGAGCAAAACGTCTCGTTTCAAGCTGCTTTTTATCGGTCTGGCGGTCGTGTGTGTTGCTTTGCTGCTTGCCGAGACCTTGATCGTTAAGGTCAAGACCACATACGTCCGTAAGGAACCCAAATTTTATTCCCCTCCTGTGGCCACTCTCAGCGCGGGGGAAAGCGTCACGCAGATCTCATCACAAGCCGGATGGTTCAAGGTGAGAACATCGAAGGGTGTTGAGGGATGGATTCACTCTCAGGCGGTTCAAGCAGGAAAATTTACTGTCGCTGCGATGGATAAATCCTTGAAGACGAGCGCGACGGCCGATGAAGTGGCCCTGGCTGGAAAGGGATTCAACAAACAGGTTGAGGACGAGTACAAATCCCGCAATAGGGGGATGAGTTTTGGTGAAGTGGATCGAATGCTTAAAATCAAGGTTACATCAGATGAGCTCCGGAGATTCCTGATGGATGGCAAACTGGCAGAATTCGGAGGGGCCCGATGAGAAATCCAAAAACTCGGTTTGTAATCGTGTTGGGCGGACTTGTTTTTCTGGCATCACTTTTTATGACTTGCCAGACGCTAAAGGAAAATATCGGGGCCTTGACTGGAGGAAAAGTCAGCACCAGCGATGTGGAAACGATCGAAAAGACCTCCAAGGCCCTGCGGAAATCTTTTGCCGAGATCACGGAAGAGGAGGAATATTATATAGGACGTGCTGTGTCTGCCTTGATTCTTTCTCAGTATCCTGTCTATAAAAATGGAGCTTTAACAAAATATGTCAATCGCGTGGGAAATGCCGTCGTGATTCACTGCGACCATCCAGAAACCTATGCCGGTTATCACTTTTTGATCCTGGATACCGAGGAGGTCAATGCCTTGGCAGCTCCCGGTGGATTCATTTTCATCACCAAAGGGCTTTTAAAGCGATGCCAGGATGAGGAGATGCTCGGCTGTATTTTGGCCCACGAGGTGGGACATGTGAGTGCCAAACATGGGCTTAAGTCCATAAAAAAATCTCGGTTGCTCGATGCATTCCGGATTATAGGCGCAGAAGCTGCCAAAAGGTACACACCTGAAAGGTTATCCCAGTTGACGGATATTTTTGAAGATACACTTGGCGATATCGCCGAAAAGCTCGTTGAGAGAGGGTATGACCGCAAGTATGAATACGAGGCAGATAAGCTTTCGGTGAAAACATCTGCGAGGACCGGGTACAATGCCAATGGTCTTTTGGACTTTCTGGGCACCATGATTGACGACACCACGACGGAATCGAACAAAGGGTGGTTCAAGACCCATCCATCCGCGAAGGATAGGATCGGGAGGGTGAAAAAGGAAATATCTGCGATCAAATCGATGCCTGCTAAAAATAATTCGAGAACAAAGCGCTTTCAAAGCGCTATGAAAGCCCTGAAATAATTGGCTCGTGAATAAATGAAAAATAAGCTATTCCGGGGACTGATTGTTGCTATCACTATCTTTGCCATCACTTTCATTCTGTATGTTGCACATATTTTCGATGTCTGGGAGTGGAAGACCTGGGATTTAAGACTGCGCCTTTTTTCCGATTCCTCCCGAGCGAGTAAAAACATCGTGATCTTCCTTGTCGATCAGAGCAGCCTGGATGTCTATGAACAGGAGATGGGAGTCTCCTGGCCATGGCCTCGGGAGATGTATTCCTACATCATTGATTACTGCAGGGAGGCTGGAGCTAAGGCCGTTTTCATCGATTTTATTTTTTCCGAGAGTTCAGTTTATGGAGTAGATGATGATCAAAAACTGGCTGACGCCATAGCCCAATCGGGGAAGGTTTTTCTTCCCATATCTCTGAGCAAGAGGACAAAAGAGGTTGAAGAATCCTATTCCATTCTGCTTAAAAAGTTCGCCTTGGAAGAGAATTTTTTCCCACGGCATTCGAGCCATTCGATGAAATCTGTGTCTCTTCCGGTAGAGGGTTTCCTGAGCTCGGCTCAAGGAGTTGGGAATTCTACGTTTGTCCAAGATAAGGACGGGATATACCGCCGGATGCCCCTTTTATTTTCTTGGAATGATTTGTATCTTCCCTCAGTCCCATTTGCCCTAGCCAGATTTAGCGATGAAAACATGCGGTTTAATGATATTCCGTTGGATTCCTCAAACCAGATGATCCTCCGCTACCACGGTCCCACCGGGACATATCCCAGTTATTCGGTTGCGGCCATTATCAATTCCTATGCCAAGTTGCAGGAAGGGATGTCCCCGCAGATTCCACCCGAGACATTCAAAGGGAAGATCGTCTTCATCGGAGGAAGTGCCCCAGGCATTTTAGATTTGCGCCCGACTCCTTTCAGCCCTGTTTATCCAGGTGTTGAAATTTTAGCCACCGCCCTCGATAACATTTTGTCTAAGGACTATATCCGAATCCCTTCTCCATTTGTTCTATTCTTTTTTATCGGATTATTGTCGTTAATTACGGCAGTCGGATCCTCCCTCCTGAAGAAAATTTGGATGACCGTCCCATTCGCCATCTTTTGTCTCGGTCTCCTTGCCAGTGTGACCAGTTTAGCGTTTGGATTGGGTTATTGGCTGGAGTTTGTTGCCCCAAGTTTTGCTGTTGTTGTGAGCTTCACGGCAGCCATGGTCCTCAACTACAGCTTTGAAGGCCGCCAAAAGCGTTTTATCAAGAGTGTGTTCCGGCATTATCTCAGCCCCGATGTCATAGACAGGGTGTTGGAAGACCCTTCCCTGTTGCGGCTGGGAGGGGAGAAGAGGATCATCACGTCCTTTTTTTCTGATGTTGCCGGTTTTACCTCCATTTCGGAGAGCCTCTCTCCCGAGGAGCTGGTGAACCTTCTGAATGATTTTCTATCGGAGATGACCGACATCATTCTCTCTTATGCAGGAACCCTGGATAAATACGAAGGGGATGCCATTATAGCTCTCTGGAATGCTCCTCTTGACCAACCAGACCATGCCTTGAGAGCCTGCCGTGCTGCACTCGAGTGTCAGAAAAGATTGGAAGAGCTGAGACCTGTATTTGCCCAAAAATCGGGACATGAATTATATATGCGTGTCGGTCTCAATTCCGGACCTGCGGTCGTGGGAAACATGGGCTCCCACAGCCGCTTTGATTACACGGCCATAGGGGATACCATCAACATGGCCTCTAGGCTCGAAGGAGCCTGCAAACACTATTCGGTTCCTATCCTGGTCGGAGATACCACGTTCCAGATGGCAAAGGATGCCATAGCGGCCAGAGAAGTGGACCTTATTCGGGTTGTGGGAAAAAGCAACCCCGAACGTGTGTACCAGATTTTGGAAGAAAAAAGCCATGCCTCCCAAGATATGCAAGAAAATGTGGCGACCTTTCACCAGGCACTTGATTTTTATAGGAACAAAAGATGGGACGATGCTTTGAACTTGTTTAGGAAGATAAAGGATGATAAATTATCTGAAGTGTATGTTTCCCGCATCGAGCAACTCAAGCAAAATCCTCCGCCTGGTGATTGGTCGGGTGTATATGACTTAACACAAAAATAATTCAGGATTTGAAGGTGTGACAATGGGTGAGAATAACAAATCGAATTTGGTGTTTTGGGGTGTAAGAGGGACCTGTCCTGTTTCAGGAGAAAACATAAACAAATATGGCGGACACACTCCCTGTTCTTCTTTGGAGACACCCGATGGAAGCATCCTTATTATCGATGCGGGTACTGGTATCAAGGAGCTGGGAGACTGGCTGATGAGCGACATGGGTAAAATGCCGCCAATCCTGCATATTTTTTTGACCCACTTTCATATCGATCACATCATGGGGCTTCCTTTTTTCGAGCCTCTTTATTCCCAGGATGTTCGGGTGATCTTCTACTCTGACATCCTTCCCGAGGAAACGGAGACACATCTCAGCGGTTTTATGGGTGGGAAATATTTTCCGATTTCGTTCAAACAAACGCAATCGGAGAAGATATTCCACCGGATGCCCAAAGGAGGACTTGCAGTCGGGGGAAGTCATATTTCATGTTGTCCTCTCAACCATCCCCAAGGAAGCATTGCCTACAAAATACAGGACGAGAACAATACCATCGTCATCGCGACAGATACTGAACACCCCTTGCATGGAATCGACCAAAAACTCGCCGATTTTGCGGCCGGATCAGATATGTTGGTGTACGATGCCACTTTCACGCCGGCTGAGTACCAGGCGAACCGGATCGGATGGGGCCACAGCACCTGGTTGGAAGGAACAAAACTGGCAAAAAAGGCCGGAGTAAAAAAACTTTTCCTTTCCCACCTGAATCCAGACCATCAAGATTCCCAAATCGATGACATCGTATCCTTGGCCCGTGAAGAATTTCTGGACACATATGGAGCCAGGGAAAGAAGTGGCTAAAGGAGAATCGCTTTGTATATCGAAATTTTTCTGATCTTTGCTTTTGTCGTAATCGCTGGATTGCTTTATTTTCTTTTCCGGTCTTTGATCCAGCGATTCTCTGGTCCGAAGGGAAGGTCTATCGGGATGCTGTTGTCAAGATTGAACCTTCCTCTTGTTTTTTTAATAGTCTCCCTTATTCTGCAGATCAATTCCATCCGGAATGCCCTATTCCCTTCACAAGAACTCCACCATTATTTTGATGCTGCCCTAGTATTTTTTTTCATCTTTTTACTGATCCGATTGGTGGATGGAATCCTCCTCGGTTGGCATTCGCATCGGCACCGAGAATATCCGCTTCCCAAGGTTCTTCACGGTCTGATCCTGGCGGTTTTTTATCTGAGCATTTTATTTCTTGTATTAAACGGTATGCTCGGGATCAATATCACGCCCTTCCTCGCCACATCGGCCATCTTGACGATGATATTGGGTTTGGCTTTCCAGGGAGTGCTCAGCAACATCCTGGCAGGAATGTCCCTCCATTTCACAAAATCCTTCAGCAAGAATGATTGGATCCAGGTCGGCGATCATGAAGGAATAGTACTCGATACCAACTGGAGGGAGACCCGCATTATCGATCGATATTCCAATATAATCGTGTTGCCCAACAATGTTGTCGCTTCAGGAAAAATCACAAATTTTTCTCACCCGGATAAAAAAACGGCTTTGAAGATACCAGTGAAAGCCAGTTACGGTGCCCCTCCCTCCGATGTGTTGGATGCACTTCTTGCAGCAGCCAAAGATGTGCCGGAAGTCTTGGAATCTCCTGCACCTGAAGCTTATGTTCTCAGCTATGACGACTTTGGCATTTCTTATGTGTTGAAATTTTGGATCATACACTTTGCCCGTAAGTATCCGATCATGACCGATGTGGGGAGGTTGATCTGGTACAAGTTCAAACGGCGAAACATCGAAATCCCGATTCCTGTGAGCGATAAACTCGGTGAGGTGATTCAATCTTTCGGACCAAAAGAAATAATGCCCGGCGTACGCACAGAAGCGGAAAAGAATTTCCAGGATCTGATGAGATCGTCCTTCCTCCGCTATCAAGAAGGAGAGAAAAAGGGAGAACTCTTGGTACCGGAGGAGGAGATCAGAACGTTTGCCTCATTCATCGTACGACACACGTACGCTCCAGGGGAGTACATATTCAAACAGGGAGAAGGAGGGGAATCCTGTTTCATCCTGAGCAGTGGAAAAATAAAGGGGGAAATAGCATACGAGGAAAAAGGAAAAAAGTACAAGTCAGAATTCAACGTGGAACCTGGGGGCATATTCGGAGAGATGTCTCTATTTACGGGGATGCCCCGCACCGCTACGGGAATTGTCGAGGTTGAGTCAGAGCTCCTGGAAATCAACACGACAGGTTTTTCACGCCTCCTTGGGAGTAATCCAGAATTGGCCGACGTGATGGCCGATTTGGTAAGCAAACGCAACAAGAAAAATCAAGAGTTTCTGAAAAAAATTAAGGAGCTTTCCGCCCAGGATATCGAACGCAGCACGAACAAACACTCTATTCTCAATCGGCTTAAAAAATTCATAAAATGGTTCTGATTTGGTTTGTTTGACAGGAATTTTTCCCTGTGCTATAAGCTGTCATTTAGGAAAAAAAAGCAAAGGATGATGCTTAGTCTCGATGAAAATTCTCGTGTGGCCGTGATCGGAGCAGGGCCGGCTGGCACTTTTTTCAGCTATTTTCTTTTTGCCATGGCCGAAAGGGTGGGATTGAAAATTCATCTGGACATTTTCGAGTCCCGGGATTTTACGAGCCCAGGCCCGTCTGGCTGCAACATGTGTGGGGGCATAGTCTCGGAATCTTTGGTCCAAAATCTCGCCACAGAAGGGATTAGCTTGCCATCCACGGTCATCCAAAGGGGGATCGATTCCTATGTCCTCCACATGGATGTGGGGAGTGTCAAGATCGAAACTCCCCTTCAAGAAAAAAGGATAGGTGCTGTGCACAGGGGAGCTGGCCCGCGGGGCAATAAAGAGACGCAGTGGGACAGTTTCGATGGATTTTTACTGGAACTGGCAAGGGATAAGGGAGCAAATCTTGTATCTGGCCGCGTGGAAGAAATTCGCTGGGAAGATGGACACCCGGCCGTAAAGGTTCGCGGAAGTGAATCCAGTATTTATGATCTTCTTGTGGTGGCGGTGGGAGTGAATACTGCGACACTCAAACTTTTTCAAGATTTGGATATCAAATATGTTCCCCCGGAAACAACCAAAACGTTCATTTGTGAGTATGCCCTGGGCAAGGAAAAGATTGAAGATTTTTTGGGAAACTCTATGCACACCTATCTCCTCAAGATTCCCCGTTTGGAGTTTGCAGCCATGATCCCCAAAGGAGAGTACGCCACAGTCTGCATGCTCGGTAAAAAGATAGATAAGAAACTTGTGCAGTCTTTTTTGAACTCGCCAGAGGTGAAACGGTGCCTTCCATCCGATTGGGATTTCCGACAGGAGGTCTGCCGATGCATGCCCAAAATCAACATCAAAGGCGCAGCTCAACCCTTTGGTGACCGGCTGATTTTTGTAGGAGACTGCGGCATCTCCCGTTTGTATAAGGATGGGATCGGTGCTGCCTATAAAACAGCAAAGGCAGCCGCCACGACGGCCGTATTCACAGGAATCTCGGAAGATGCCTTTAGGCAGCGTTTCTGGCCCGCATGTCAAAAGCTCGAACGGGATAACAGGATCGGGAAATTGATTTTTTCATCTGTGGGCCTGATTCAGAGTTTCCCATTTGTAAGACGTGCTATTCTGCATATGGTTTCCAAAGAGCAGCAAAACAAGGGAGCGCCTCAACGCATGAGCACATCCCTGTGGGATTTATTTACAGGTAGCTCCCCATACCGTGAAGTCCTTTTACGCATGGCCCATCCGTTTTTTTTGAGCCGCCTAATCTGGAATATCATGATTGAGCTGTGGCCTTTTCGATCGAGGAAACGGACAAGGAGGAGCCATGAATACGAGTGAATTGGGGAAAGTATTCAGCGACGGAGAGGTCATTCTCCAACAGGGAGCTACCGGAGATTTTATGTACGAGATCTTGGATGGCCAGGTAGAGGTCTTTCAGGAGAGGGAGGGAGAGGAAGTGCGGCTGGCCATCTTAGATAAGGGGGATTTTTTCGGTGAGATGGCGATATTCGAGAGAGAGAAACGTTCAGCTACGGTTCGAGCCCAAGGAAAGGTGCGCGTTCTGACGGTGGACAAAAAAAACCTTCTTCGGAGGATAAGCGAAGATCCCTCCCTGGCTTTGCGTATTCTTGAAAGAATGTCTCACCGCATCCGGGAGATGGATGGAGAGATCGTCCGTTTGAGGATAGAAAAATAATACGGCACATGAAAAAAGATTCTCCACTTCTTCACATTACCGACCCCGATGGGAAGATCCATGATCATTTGCTCACAGATGAAGAAGTAACCATAGGACGAGGGGACAACAATGTTCTTGTTTTTTTTGATCCTAAGGTCTCACGGAACCACGCCAAGATCGAAAAAAAAGGAAAAAACTATTTTGTTACCGACCTCGATAGCTTCAATGGAACAAGAATCAATCAGGAATTAATAAAAAGTGTGGAACTCAAGCATGGGGATGAGATAAGAATAGGAAAAGCCTCCCTGGTCTTCCAGTCACAAAAGGGAGAGCTATCTTCACGCGAGGAAAAGCAGTCATTTGCAAAAGATGATGAATATAAAGAATGGCAACATCAGACGATCGCCATTAGTTCTCAAGATTGCATAAATATCGATTCCCAGACACTCCTGATCACACGCGCAGCCAAGCAAAAAAAAGATAGAAGTATTCCGATATTATCCCGCAAAGAAAAACCGCAAGAGAAAGACCAGGTAGAGATTTTCCGATTAGAGAGAATGAACAAGGTATTGTTCGTGTTATATGAAATAAGCCGACATATGAATATTATTCATGATTTTAATGAGTTGTTGCAAAAAATCATGGATCTCATCTTTATGGTCATCGATGCGGATTGTGGATTTTTGATCCTGATAGATGAGGAATCGGAGGGAGATTTTATTCCGGTTGTCGTTAAAATCAAGGACGACAGGATGAAAGGGAAAATTAGAGCCAGTCGGACATTGTGCAAAAAAGTTATCGAAGACAGGGTAGCCCTGCTCACTTCTAACGCCATGGCCGATTCCAGATTCTCGGCCACAGAAAGCCTGGTGAAACAAAAGATCCGTTCTGCCATGTGTGTTCCGCTTTGGCAGAAAGAAAAGATCATCGGTGCCATCCAGCTGGACAGCAGCCGGTTGAGTAATCAATTCACGCAGGAGGACCTCGAGCTTCTTAAGGCCATCGGGTGTCAGATGTCCATGGTTCTCGAACAGGCAAACCTGAATAAAAAAATCCGTGAAGAAGAAAAACTGCGGGGCCGGTTGGAGAGGTATCACTCTCCCCAAGTTGTCGACATGATCCTAAAAACTGCCGAAGGATCGATGGACGACTTGTTAGAGGCAAAGGATGTGAGCGTCACTATTCTTTTCACAGACATTGTGGGATTCACCAGGCTTTCCGAGCGATTGAATCCCCTAGATGTGAATATGCTTTTGAATCAATATTTTTCCAGGATGACGGATGTCATATTTGAATATGAGGGGACTTTGGATAAGTATGTCGGCGACAGAATAATGGCTGTGTTCGGTGCACCATTGGAGAAAGATGACGATGCAGAGAGGGCCATTCGAGCGGCCCTAAAAATGAGAAAGGAACTGGCTGTGATGATGGAAAACGAAAACCCGGATAAAAGGTTCGATGTACGTTTGGGAATGAACACGGGGCATGTTGTGGCCGGTAACATCGGTTCATCCAAACGTATGGATTACACGGTTATCGGGGATTCGGTCAACATCGCCTCCCGGTTGGAATCCAGCGCCAAACCGAACCAGATCTTGATAGGAGAGGAGACGTTTCGCCACGTGAAAGGGAAATTCAAAACCAAAAAGGTCGGGGCCAAAATCCTCAGGGGAAAAACGGAGTCTATTATGGTTTATGAAGTCTTGGATTGAGCTATGGAACACCTCAAAATGTTTATCGCAACCTTACCTTTGTTTAAAAACTTTTCTAGTAAAGAGCTCGAGGGACTGATTAAAAAAAGTCATGTAAAGACTTTTGCTCCACGGGAAGTGATAATCCAATTCGGTCACCCGGGAAGATTCTTGGGAATTATGCTCGAGGGCGAAGCAGAGGCTGTTGTAACCGGCAAGACGGGCGAGAGGATTCGGTTGGGTGGTTTGAAGAAAGGGAATTTCCTGGGAGAGATGTCTTTGCTGACAGGAGAGCCAACTAGTGCCGACGTCATCGCTTTAACAAAATGTGAGTTATTTTTGATTCCTCAAGCAGCTTTTTCGAGTATTTTGGCGATCAATCCCAATGCTGTTCAAGTATTGGCAAAAACCATCACAGAGAGATTAAAAAGCCGTCAACAAAACGAAGATGAGCAGTCCCGGATCAGAGATGCTTGGCAGCGTGCTCCCGATCCCTATGGGCTGAGATTGATCACAGCGTCTCCGCAGAAAATATTGGTTATCAACTGCGGAAGTTCTTCTCTGAAATTCAGTTATTTTGACACCTCCGATGAATCGCAAAATGTGAACGGGATTGTCGAGAGGATCGGGTTCGAAAATTCTTCCCTCGTGTCCTTCTCTAAAGGGGAGAAGATGGCTAAAGACCTCGGGAAAGCAGGCTATGAAGAGGCCTTTGCAGCAGTGGTTAGTTTACTCACGGATGGGAAAAAAGGGGGGATTAAAGATCTCCGAGAACTCAGTGCAGTCGGCCATCGTGTTGTTCACGGGGGGGATAAATATAATCATCCTGTCATAATCGATGATGAAGTGATAAAGGATGTGGATCAGTATGCGCGTTTGGCCCCTCTTCATAATCCCCCCAACCTTTTGGCGATAAAAGCGAGCCAGAAGCTAATGCCCGATGTCCCTCAAGTAGCCGTGTTCGATACTGGTTTTCACCAGAAGATGCCATCCCATGCTTTTCTCTACGGTCTTCCTTATGATTTGTATGAAAAGGAGGGCATTCGCCGCTATGGCTTCCATGGAATCTCCCATCATTATGTCGCTCTCCGTGCTGCATCCTATCTGCAGCGCCGCTACAGGGAAATGAAGATCATCACCTGCCATCTGGGGAATGGAGCCTCCATCTGTGCCATAGACCACGGCAGATCTGTAGATACGAGCATGGGATTGACTCCGCTGGAAGGATTGATCATGGGAACCCGTTGCGGTGACCTCGACCCATCGACCGTTTTTTACTTGAACAAAGAAAAGGGATTATCTCTCGAGGAGATTGAGGATATCTTGAACCGCCAGAGCGGGCTTAAGGGGCTGTCCGGGATTTCCAGTGATTTGCGAGAGATCGAAGAAGAAGCCAACAAAGGAAACCAGCGGGCACTGCAAACCATCAACATCTTTTGCTACAGGATCCGAAAATATATAGGAGCCTATGTGGCGGCCATCGGCGGTCTGGATGCCTTGGTCTTCACCGGGGGTATCGGAGAGGGGAGTGCTTGGGTGCGGGGCTTGGCTTGTCAGGGATTATCCCACATGGGCATTGGAGTAGACACCATTCGCAACAAAACAGTAACTACAGGAAAGGGAGAAGTCGCGGATATATCGGATGAATTTTCGCAGGTGAAAATCCTTGTCATCCCGACAGAAGAAGAAAGAATGATCGCCAGGGAAACCATAAGGATATTGGGATACCAGGATGTAACACAGGTTATCAAGAGTCAACGGGAAAAGAAGATCCCGATCGAAGTTTCGGCCCACCACGTTCACCTGTCGAGAGGGGAGATGGATCTGCTCTTTGGCCCTGGAAGCGAGCTGACCCATAGATCGGATCTTTCTCAACCGGGGCAATTTGCCTGTGAGGAAACACTTGATCTGATCGGCCCCAAAGGGAGGGTGGATCGCATAAGAGTGTTGGGTCCGTTGAGAGGCCAAAGTCAGATCGAAATATCGATGACAGAGGAGTATAAGCTGGGGATCAAGGCACCGATTCGCGCATCGGGAGACCTGGATGGAAGCCCTGGGATCACCCTAGAAGGGAAAAAAGGACCCTACCAGCTCCCGCAGGGCGTAATTTGTTCGCTCCGGCATGTCCATATGTCTCCGGAGGATGCCCTGTCGTTCGGGCTGAAGGATCGAGACATCGTGAGCGTACGAGTGGAAGGGGAGCGGACATTGGCCTTTGGAGATATTCTGGTCCGTGTTCATCCCGACTTTCGGCTGAGTATGCACATCGACACGGATGAAGCCAATGCCGCCAGCATCACTACTGGTATGGAGGGGACGCTGATCGGAGTCCAGGATCGAAGATAAGATTGAAAAATGTGAGTTAAATTGGTAAATTGTTATTTTGCCATATAAAAGTACCCCTGTAGCTCAGTATGGATAGAGCAACGGATTCCTAATCCGTGTGTCGCCAGTTCGAGTCTGGCCAGGGGTGCCACTTATTTTCCTCTGTTACCCCAGAAAAATCAGCGATTTAAGGATTTTTCCTAAATTTTTACTAGTGAACAATTATGGACAATTATGGACATGAAATGCCATCAGACACGTCGCAAAAGTCGACAGTCTAATTTTTATACTTGATTTCAAGCAAACTTAGGAATAATATTATAGCGTCAAAATTAAAAGAGGGGAAAATGTCTATTATTTGGGGAGAAATAAGTTTTGACGGACCATTTCAAATTAACGCTTGGAACCCACCAAATCGCGCAGGGATTTATGCAATTATGTATAAAAAAGACGTTATTAGAAATATTTATGGGCTTGTTTATATTGGAGAATCAGGAAATTTAAACGATCGCGGCTTTTATCAATCACACCATAAATATAATTGTTGGCTCTCTTATGCAAAGTCTGAAGATAACATTTACATAGGAACTTATCTTATGCCCAATTCAACCGATGATCAAAGAAGAGAACTTGAAGGAGGCTTGATTTCTAGATTAGATCCAGTTTGCAATAGAACTTGATGTCCCTTCGCTGGTGAAGCCGAAGAAGAAAAAGGGGGAGGGACCGAATGAAAAAGAAAGGAAAAACTAAAAAATACACAAAGATTACCATAAGAATATGCCCGTTCTGCGATAGTCACAAATTAAATTCTTCGCCTCATATTCTTTATGGTCGATCTCTAACCTCAATGAAATTCAGGGGAATCGCAGAAAGGTTCTATTATAAATGCGAGGATTGTGGGAAAAATCTTTATTCACTCAAAGATCTTAAGTAAACGCAAGCAAAGGAGGGGAAAATGTCTTTTACGAGATGGGACTATGAATTTGATGGGTCTTACAGCGATGCGGGAATGCTTGAGGCAAAGGCAGGGGTTTATGTGATCTTTTGTGATACAGGGAATTCATGGGACATTTTAGACGTGGGAGAATCTGAGGATGTGGTTGACCGGATTAACAACCATGACCGCAGAGATTGTTGGTTTCTAAATTGTAATGGAGCAATTCGATATTCAGCCACATATATCTCAGATCCCGAGGAAAGGCGTGATCTCGAAAATAGAATAAGAAGTCAGGAGAAAGTGATTTGCGGAGAGAGATAATGAAAGAAAAAATAAAATGTCCCAATTGTGGAAGCGATAAATTAGATTCCTTTAGGCATTCTGGGACAGGGTCATCCAACAAGGGTAAAAAACCAAACGGCAAAGGCCCCATATCTTATGAATGCCAAAACTGTGAATACGAATTCACTGAAGATAACTTAAATAAAAATGAATAAAGGAGGGGGTAATGGCAAGGGGATTAATGCTTGAGTGTAAAAATCATGGAGGTATAAATTGCAATACTATAGTTGCTAGATTTGCTTTTGCACAAGAGCTCAAAAATGGCGAGGGTCCAGAATTGTAATATGTCATACCCTCTCGCACAAAATCTCGATTATTCTAACATACACCTCAATGCTTCATAGGGTGTTTTTCCCTTGAACGCACC
>RCNB010000842.1_pt1 | contig 19974 bp, 18 predicted proteins | sample 2041321 | NCBI WGS metagenome assembly RCNB01 (sample SAMN09708232, study PRJNA481090) | Marine sediment metagenome, whole genome shotgun sequencing project. | reverse complement strand
GCCTTCGGGGGCCTCCACAGGAAGTCGGGAGGCGCTGGAACTACGCGATGGTGATAAAAAACGCTTTGGCGGCAAGGGTGTGCTCAAAGCAGTAAGTTACATCAATGGTATCATTTGTGATACTCTTAAGGGTTATGATGCTGGCAGGCAGTCAGCTATTGACACAAAACTTATCGACATGGATGGAACCCCCAACAAGGGCAATTTTGGGGCTAACGCAATCCTGGGTGTTTCCCTGGCTGTAGCGAGGGCGGCGGCAATAGCGGCTGATTTGCCTCTCTACCGCTATATTGGCGGGACCGGTCCATTCCGCATGCCTGTACCCATGCTGAATATCATGAATGGTGGAGTTCATGCACGCTGGCAGGGTGCCGATTTTCAGGAGTTTATGATTGGACCCTATGGGGCAGGGACTTTTAGAGAAGCGCTCCGGTGGGCCAGTGAGATATATCAGGCGTTACGCTCGGTGCTGATGGATGCTGGACATCATGTGGGCGTCGGGGACGAAGGCGGCTTTGCCCCCAATGTGTCTTCCAATGAGGAGCCATTGGAACTGATTGTCAAGGGCATCGAGAAAGCAGGCTTAAAGCCCGGTATAGAAGTAGGTATTGCTATGGACCCAGCCTCCAGCGAATTCTTCAAGGATGGTCGTTACAACCTGCGTACTGAAAATCGGAAATGTTCTGCTGAGGAGATGGTGGACTACTATGAGAAGCTCATCAAAGCCTATCCCATCTGTTTAATAGAAGACGGTCTGGCCGAGGATGACTGGGATGGATGGAAAGTCTTAAATAGTCGTTTGGGTAACATGATCGAACTGGTAGGGGATGATCTCTTTGTTACCAACGTTGAATATATTGCCAGAGGTATCAGTGAAAAATGTGCCAATGCCGCTCTGATCAAACTCAATCAGATTGGCAGCCTTACGGAAACGGTAGAAGCGGTTAGGATGTGTCAACGGGCCGGATGGGGGGCGTTTGTATCACACCGCAGTGGAGAGACGATAGATAGTTTTATTGCAGATATGACAGTGGCTCTGGATACTGGACACCTGAAGACCGGTGCCCCCGCCCGGGGAGAGCGAATTGAGAAGTATAACCAGCTGTTACGCATTGAAGAGGATATGGGTGCTTCGGCCAAATATGCAGGAAAGGAAGCTTTCATCAGACCGATACGCTTTTAGATTGAAGGAAGACAAACCTTATTGAAGGGAGTTATTATGCCAGTTGCTGACTATGAAACGTATTGTAAAATGCTTGATAGAGCAAAGGAAAAACACTTTGCCTACCCTGCTATCAATGTAACCTCACTTACTTCAGCCAACGCAGTATTGAAAGGCCTTGCCGAGAGCGGAAGTGATGGTATTATCCAGGTTTCAACCGGAGGTGCTGCTTTTGCTTCAGGTTCCGCAGTGAAGGATATGGCTTTAGGCGCCATCTCTATAGCTGAGCATGTCCACCGTGCTGCAGAGCGCTATAACATTTATGTTGCCTTGCATACGGACCACTGTCAGGCGAATGTACTTGACAGCTTTGTGATTCCTCTCATTGAAGAGACTGAAAGGCGCCGTGCAGCCGGTCAGACAAATTTATTCAACAGCCACATGTTCGACGGGAGTGCCCTGCCTCTGAAAGAAAATCTGGATATTGCAGTTCCTCTTCTCGAGCGCTGTCATAAGAACGAGATTATTCTGGAGATTGAGGCGGGCGTGGTGGGAGGAGAAGAAGATGGAGTTAAAACTGAAGGTACCCCTGCTGAAAAGCTCTATACCACACGGGAAGATATGCTCGAAGTTGCCCGTCGCCTTAATTCGGTAAAAGGTGCACGTTACCTGTTGGCAGCTACCTTTGGTAATGTTCATGGTGTGTATAAGCCTGGTCATGTGAAACTTAAACCATCTATTCTGAAAGATGGGCAAGAGGCGGTCGAAAAGACTTACGGCAAGGATGCAAGCTTTTATCTGGTGTTCCACGGCGGATCAGGTTCATCACTGGAAGATATTCGGGAGACGCTTGATTACGGTGTGGTGAAAATGAACATTGATACGGATACGCAATATGCTTTTTCTCGTCCGATTGCTGGCCACATGCTGAAGAACTATGATGGTGTTCTCAAAGTAGATGGAGAGGTGGGAAATAAAAAGCAATATGATCCTCGTGTTTACATGAAGTTGGCAGAAGAATCTATGGCCGAACGTACGAGACAGGCAGTAGGGGATTTAAGAGGAGTAGACACCACTCTTTTCAAAGGGTAAAACATATCACCTTCTCTTGAGGTTTTATCATGCACAAAGAGGTGCAGGAATCGTTTCTTCAAAGAATAATTGACAAAAAGAGTAAGTGTCATCCCTGGCAGGGTGACAAGTTAGATCCAGGCGCATCCACCGGCAAATTGAAGGAATTGAGAAGCAGACTTGATGAGCTGTTTGATCACCTTCTCTCAGAGCTTGATCCTTACCAGAGAGTTCTTAAATCTATTTCATTCGATGGTAGTAAAGTGCGCTGTGCTGGTAGTGAGGCAACCCTTAAAAACGAGGGTAAGGTAATCGTGGTAGGCGCAGGTAAAGCAAGTCATCAAATGGCTCAGGCAGTCCATGAGATTTTTGGAGAACGTGCAACGGGGCTGATAAATGTTCATAAGGATCTTGGCTCCCTTCCCCCTCTGGGGAATATCAGGTTTCAACCTGCGGGTCATCCCAATCCTGATGAAGGAAGTGTAAAGGGGGCACGAGAGATTATACAACTGTTGGAAGGAGCGGGGTCTCAAGATATTGTCTTCTCACTGATCTCCGGTGGAGGTTCAGCCATGATGGAACTGCCGGTTCCAGGTGTTACGCTTGGTGAGTACATCACGGCAAATGAGTTTCTCAACCGTGCAGGTTGTGAGATAGAGGATTGGAATGCGGTACGGAAGCACCTCTCGCAGGTGAAGGGAGGGCAGCTGGCAAAAAGAGCAGAAGGTGCTGCAAAAGTCTTTAACCTTATGGTATCGGATGTCAAAGGTGATCGTCTCGATGTGATTGCCTCTGGTCCCTTCGTAACGGACCCCGCAACCTTTGAGGATGCTTACAGGGTTCTTACCAACATACAGCAGAAGGCCGATGCCCTGGGAACAGATATCCCCCCAAAAGTGATCGACTACATAAAGAATAGCCGCGGTGTTCGTGAGAGTGAGACACTCAAAGAATCACTTCCCAATGTCGTTAACCTGATTGTTGCCAGCAACAGTACGGCAATTGAGCTTGCGGCAGAAGAGCTGGCATCTATGGGGATTCATGTTCCGGAGCGTCAACGGATACACGACCTCTCGGGTGATATCGAAGATGCAACAATCGACATTTATGCTCGTCTGGCAGAAGCAATAAAGGTCAATCCTCAAAAACCAGCAGCCGTGATTGCGGGTGGTGAGGCAACGGTTGATGTAACCCGCTATCCTGGGTTTAAGGATGGTATGTCCTATGGTGGGCGGATGCAGATGATGGCTGCTCTGATGCTCTATCTTATCGAGAGCCTGCCGGTGGTTGGTCTTTTTGCTGCTACAGACTGCAGGGATGGGAAACCACCGGGTGGAATGCCTGAGAGTGCGGGAGCACTGGTTGATGGAACCACGTCGAAAGAAAGCAGGGCACGGGAAGTGGATGTTGAATACTATATCAATGCCTGCAACACCTATGAGATGCATGAGAAACTGTCAACCCAAATTCATAAAGACAGGTTTGTTACCAATGTAATGGACCTCGCAATCGTGGTTTACCTGCCACTGGCATGATTCCAGCAAAACTATTCATACTGAAGAGGAGGAAGAAATGGGAAGAAATGGTTCGGTTGTTCTTGTTGCTGTCTGTGTGCTGGTATTATTCGCTGTCTCTCCTGTCTGGTCTGGTGCAGAATCACCTCCGCCTGAAGAAAAACCACACAAATGGCTAAGGGAAATGGGTTTATTAACCGGTTATGGGACAGCATCACTTGGTAGGGAATCGTCTGATTACGAGGTCATTCCCATTCTTCCTCAGTTCGGATTTGACATTAATCCTCTGGCAAAGAAGTTACATATTAACCCGCGAGGAACCATAGAGGGTGTCGTTGAGCCCCTGATGAATGTCGTCATCAGCCCGGATACCAATGCAGAGGTTGGTTGTTCCTTTTTGCTTAAATATGCAGATCATATCACCTCGCGGATTGCTCCCTATATTGAAGGGGGATTTGGGATTATATATACCACACAGCATACTCATGAGCAGGGAACGCAGTATAACTTTCTTAGTCAAGTGGGTGTGGGATTACAGTTTTTCCTGAACAAAAAGTTTGCCCTTACCGGAGGTTATCGTTTTCGTCACATGTCCAATGCGGGAATTGATAGTCCTAACAGAGGGATTGACCACCATTTTGCATTATTGGGGGTGAGCTACTTCTTTTAAATAAGTAAGAACTTCAATTAAAATTCCCTGAGCTTAAATTTTTACATGTGACACCTGGATCCTGATGTTCATTTTGAGTCAAAAAATAATAGCGAGCCACTCCAAAGAACGGCTCGTTATAATTGTATTAGAATAATCGAAGAACCCAAACTATATTATCTTCTTATTAAAAGAACTGCCATAGACAGTTCTCGTCACGAATCAATATATTGAATATCCGCACCGGGATAAATCGCTACCTTTGCACCCGTACCGCCTGAATTTTGAAAATTCTTTAGAACATCATTCCAGTTGTTGGTAAACAAGACCTTGTCTGATTCCTCAATATAGTAACGGCCAGTTACGTCAGGGTATTCTGAAAAAATACATACTCGATTGACATGCCGAGGGGCTCTTACCCGGAAACCCATCTCGCAGGAAGTATTCTTGCCGAACGTACCCATCAAATAATGAGTAACCTGACCATCGGGTGCATTGGCGATGAGTATAACATCGCTACCCTGAGGACTGGTCGCACGAAAGGCAGTACCCAGGCCAACTGCGATTGCTTCGCTGGCTTTAGCAAACGTGTTGGCAATAACAATGTTTTCTCCTTTAGCCTTGGGAGTATTGTAATGGGACTTGGCTTCTCTCACAGCTGTGGCATAGGTCGGTACTAAGTCGCCAGCAAAAACAGAAACCGTCTCTCCCCATGTATTGATAATGCAGTTTATGAGCACGTCAAGGCCAGACATGGTGGCGGCTTCCTCAATGTCAAAACGCAGGGGATTGTTGTCAAATATTCCCATGCCGTATGGGGGATTCTCTCGGTATCCAGTCATGTCCTCCAATGCTGCCCGATGGTTGTATTTAATAGCCTCATAAGAGGCCACCCCCGGTAAAATTATTTTTCCACCACCACCAAACCCGCTCGCGGGATGGGGAACGACCAGGCCAATTCCAATCTTAAGATCACATTTCATTACTTCTTCATTAATGTAAACCTTGGTTTTGTAAGTATGTGTTGTACCCACGTAAGTGCAATGAGCAAATGGATTGTGATTATAAACGGGAAATCTGGCTAGTATCTCTTTACCCAATTTCTTGGTGAAATCCAATCGGTTATGGGCTCCATGACAGCCCAGGGCACAAACAAAGCGGATTTTGTTGTCCGGAATACCGGCCTTAGAGAGTTCTTCTAAAACAAATGGGGCTATCTCAGCCAACCTGGTGGCACGAGTCATGTCGTCAAAGATAATGACTACCTCGTTCTTTCCCCTGGCCAATTTCCTGATGGGGTCAATGCCAATGAGATTTGTGATAGCCGCTTTGATTTCTTCGGGTTTCATAGCCGGTCGATTCCAGCCGGCCATGTGGTATAACTCAACCTGCCAGCTATCCGGCAGGGAAAGTTTCAGCTCCTTTGTTCCATGCCAGGGCAATTGTGGCAGTGAAATAGTATTCATTAACTTCCCTTATGATTTACAGAAAACGTTATCTTTTGTGTAACATTCAAAACGAGATAAAACCCTGCTAACATATTGTATGTAGGTCTTAACGGAGATCATCTATTCATCTTCATTTTCAGGATTATCTTTGCCATACGGAAAGTATAGGAAATTGTATTTTCTCTGTCAAGAAGAACAACAGGTAAGGATATGGACATGTAGTTAAATAAGGGTGTTTGACGTTTATTGGAGAGCCAGTATGGATATGAATCAAGGATCTGAAAAAGCAACCCGATTGATGTGCGATAAGGGGAACAAACAATTTGACGTAGAAACATTTTTAAGTTATGTTTTCAGAGTAGATGAACGCAAAACACTTTTTAGGGGTATTTATGGAAAGAACAAACTCACTTTTTCTCGCTTTTTCAGATTTTGAGAAGGTGAGATTTTTTGTTTTGTATTTAAAAAGGAGGTGGTTATGAGTTGTAAAAAGAGGAATTATTGTTTGGTTTTTTTGCTGGCTATGGTGTTTGTCTTGGCACCAACATCGTGCTCTATGGTGGGTGAAAATATCGGCGTAATATTTGTCATCCACGGTGGCATGGAAATCAATAAGCCTCAGTATATGTGGGATGCCGCTGTGCTCCAATTTTCTTTTGACTATAACCATCCTGTTTATAATATGGTCATCTGGAATTCCGAAAATTGGCAGATGGTTTTGGACACCAACGTTTCAGATTTCACTCTCAAATATCTAAGAATGTTTGAATTTGAATATGAGCGAATCGGGGGGACAGATCCCTTTAATCGTTTATCTGAACAGCAGCTGGCAGATATGAAGGCTGAACTGGACACAAATCCTTATGGTCTAAACTTCGAGGTGGACTGGGCGGGTTACCAGTGCGCAGACTACCCGGATCATTATCCGTATCCCCGCTTTATCTATCATGGCCCTGATGGACCTGACGTAGGAGATGATGTTACTTACTGCGGCGAGAACGAACCGGGTGGACCATGGCTTGACTGCGATCCTGAGCGGTACAATGTGGATGGGCCCGTGGAGAGGTTGCTTAATAAAGGGGTTTCCCGTATCATTGTCGTGGATTGGATGATGGGAGGACCTCGCTACTCAAAAAGCTACGATGTCGTGCAGATAATTAAACTTGCCATTGATGATTGGAATGAGGAAAACGAAGACAACATTGCTTACCCCGTCTGGATCAATGATTACAGCAACCTGATGGAGAGATCCTACCCAACGGAACCTGAAGGGTGGACGGCTACCCTGGGTGAGCCCACAGAGGACAGCCATGTCCTTTTAAACGGAAGTTCCAACCCCATTGCATCTGATCCCATGGTGGCCACCCTGTATATGGAGACTATCGAGGCCGAGATGTCTGCTACCGTCTCGGACGCCGATACAGGGGTCATTATTCTAAACCATTCCCTGCATCAGGAACACAATCAGTTCTTCGATCCCAAGATGAACGATACGCTCATTATAAATAAAAGCATCAAATCCCAGCTTTTAGAAAAACATCCTGAGATGGACCCGGACAACATCATTGGAGCCTGGTTGGGTAAAAAGGAAGTAAATCCTGAAAATGGACTATTGGAGCATACCCGGGAAATGCGCGGAGAAGTGTATGGAAAGGCATGGCTTTATGAGACGGACAAGCAATTGCCTGGTGAGGAGTGGGGCTACCGAAGCTGGGATGCTCTGGAGTACTTAAAGGATCGTGGAGTTCAGCACATTGTTATCTGCGTTGTACATTTGGCCACTGCTTCCGTCCTGGACATGGTTGAGGTTCACAACCAGATTGGCAGGGAGATCGGGATTAAGACTTGGGCCAAATGGGGGACATGGGATTATACAAAATACCCAGTAGTAGGCCATCCCTTTGCGGATTACTGGGGAATGTGGGTGTACACAGACTGTGGTGAGTGGGATCTTAATTATGATGCTGGAACATCAGAATTTACTGGGGGAGCTACCCTTACCGGCCAAACCTCAGGGGCGACAGGAGTGATAAAATGGTTGAGCGGGGATGCATCATCCGGCACCCTTACTTTGATGGAGGTCTCTGGTGCTTTTCAAGATGATGAGGTAATAGAAGATGGTAAGGGTGGTCGTGCACTTGCTGATGGATCAGAAATCGTAACGTCAAAACCGGAATGCTGTTTTGAGATGGGGGGATGTGGAGATCCTCTAAGACTGTACCCTCCACCACGGCAGACTCCGCTTAACCAGGCAAGAAGTGACCTGGATCCGTCTCTTGCCTATGATATGAGTGATTATGGTCATTTTGGGTATGATCCTGCTATAGGGACTACTGACCAAAACGGTCCGGTGCAGGATCAGTACACTGGAACATGGGTAATGTATACTCCCCCCAATGACGACCCACGTGTAGGGAAAATGCTGGCAGAGCATGTGCTCAACGCAGCTATGAATCCGATGGTGTATATAACCAATGGAGAGCTGGAAGAGATCAAGGTGGGAGATGGTGTAACCTTCGAGGCACATGTCACGGGTGGTGGTGTTCCGGCGTATACCTATGAGTGGTCTGTCAAAAAAGAAGGGGGTTCCTCCTGGTCAACAGTAGGGGAAAACAGTTCCATCTGGATGTGGAATCCTGTGAGCGAAGATGAAGGAACGCATGCCGTTCGCTGCATGGTTACTGATTCTCAAAACCATACTGGAGAAGTTGTTTGGGAAGGTTTCGTGGTTTCAAACATTTAACAGGCAAAAAATAATTCCTTGACACGTTCCACCCCACCCTTTTTACCAAAAAGTATTTTGTATACTTTGGCTGCAGGATCATGGTCGATCACGGTGTTTGTATACAGGTTGTAATCACGACGTGCCTGTTCCAGGACGTCACCGGTTAACGGTTTTGCCTGCTTCACCACATCAAGGAAGGCATCCAGATATTCATGAAAGAGTTGAATGGCCTGCTCATCCTGGTCCTTTGAAATCTTCACGTAACAGACAGCCTTTGAAAATGTTTTTTCAATTTCTCTGCCCGTACTCAATGGTTCCGTAAACAATTCAGGGTAGTTCCTTTTTATTGCAACGAGCCGGTTGTAGAGTTCGCTATCATCATGACAGTCGTAACCGCCCCGCCGCTGAACATCAAGAAAAAACATACGTTTTTTACCCATCAGGATTGATTCCGAAGAAAAAACAGGGAGATCAAGTTCTGTCCGTGGACCAAGGAAGATTGTACGAACACCACGGACAAAAGCAAGATTGATATTCATAATCAGTATGCGTAAAAATTCATTGGAGTGAAAGACCTTTCCATCAATTTTAACCAGGCCAAGTGTTCTCAAAGGCCGTTCGGGCATGGGATATTTCAGATCCGCAGCAGTCAGGGAAAAACGTTTTTGCAATTTTTCAAGTGTAATGGTGTGAATATCGTCAAGTTGTGCCATGGTACCTCCCCCATAAATCATGGTTGAAAACCTACTTTTTTGTCCAAAACGCTCCCTTCATATCAACTTGCCCGGACGTGATAACGTTTATAAGGTAGGGTCCATTTCCGCTCAGGGCTTTTTTAAGTGCTGACGTTATTTTTTTTGGAGAATCAACGGTAATCGCTCTCACGCCCAGAGATTCTGAAAAGCCCTGGTAATTAATCTTGTCCCAGAGGTAGTATTCGTTTTGCCTGACAAATTTTCTACTTGCAAGATTGTGTAAGGAGGCAAAACCATTGTTGTTTAAAATAATCTGAATGAAATTTTTCAATCCATAGGTAGCTGCTGTAGAAAGCTCCTGGCAATTGAAAAGAAATGCCCCGTCACCGGAGAGGCTGATGACTTTTCTCCTCCGATCTGCAAGACACGCCCCTATTGTGGCCGGCAAAGAAAAACCGAGACATCCGAATGAGCGCATGGAGAAGAAACTGCGTGGTTTTCGCGCACGTGGAAGTAAATGAGAAAACGGTAACCAGATCGAATCGGTAAAAAGAGTGGCATCTTTCTTTTCAAGAAATGCTGATAACGCAAGCAGGAAACGCTGTGCTGTAAGACTCGAAGAGCCTTTACGTATGGCGCGGTAGTCAGCTTCTGTGAAGTCCCTGTAGGATCTCCTGTATGTGTCGTAGATTCTACTCCTTGAAGGTTTTTGGTAATGATTGCTTGTCTTAATCTCGTGGTTCAGCAAGGTTAAACATTCTCTTATATCAGATTTTATATAGATATCTGCCTTCTTAAACTTTGGATTTTTTTCATCGATGTCAACCTGTACCATCCGTTCGGGTATGTTGAGTTTTCCCATCCTTAAGTTAACCGGATTGAGCCTTGTTCCGAGGACGATGAAAAGGTCGGACGCGTTTAAAAAACCAACGTCAAATGTGTAGGAAGGCATACCCATAACCAGATGCCTGCCCTCAGGGATGGCACCCCTGCCTCCCAGGCTGGTGAATATGGGAATGCCGGTCAGCTCAATAAATTCTGCCAGTTCCTTTTCGGCCCCGCTTCTTATGACCCCGCTCCCTGCGAATATGACCGGATCTTGCGATGCCTTAATGAACTTTAAAGCTTTCCTGACCTGCGAGATGGAAGGTCTTAGGGGTTTTTGCTGAAGGCGGACATCCTTCATCCTGGCCGATTGCCCCATGAGATTAACGGGAATGTTGAGATAAACCGGTCCAGGTCTTCCTGTGGAGGCGCATTTAAGAGCTTCAACTACTCCCCTTTGTATATCCTCTATCTTTCCGGGGCAAATGGTCTTTTTTGTGACGGGGCTAAGCATGGTAAAGGAGTCAACCTCGTGAAAATCTTCGATGCCGAGGTTCTTTTTCTGGTTGTCAACGGTAATAATAACAAGAGGAATTGACTGGTAATAGCATTCAGCAACTGCAGAGATAAGATTTGTGACGCCCGGGCCACCCATGACCATACAGACACCGGTGCGGTTGGTGACAAGCGCATAACCAGCGGCCGCAAAGCAGGCGGCCTGTTCGTGCCTGAAAAGGATAGATTTTATCTTCTTTTGACGAGCGAGACTGTCATAGAAACTCGCAATGGAGTTTCCCGGGAGATGAAAGAGGTGATCAACTCCCAGGTTTGATAAAGTCTGAATGACCAGATCGGGTGTTTTAATCTTCATGGATAGGTCCAGAACTCCTTTAATTGATTGAGGTTATCGATTGGGAAAACCTGCCTTTCTGGCGCTCTCTTCTATTTCATCCATCTGGTTTACCATTCCCATCAACTTTTCCATTACATCCGGTCGCTCTTCCTGAATAACGGGAAAGAGTTCTGCATAGGTATTACCAATGGTGTGGAGCATCTTATAGAAGTTCATGGTTGCAACGAGCGGTTCCTTGATCAAACCAACCAGATAATCCATGTCATCTGCACCAAGAAAGTCCTCGATATTAATCGGTTTAAATTCGTCACTGCCGTGAGGCTCATAGAATTTCTTCTGCCACCACTCAAGGTAACTGGAAATGCCTTCTTTATTAATTTTTCCATCTAAAAGAGCCAGGGTAATGGCGTTGCTGGCTTTCCAGCCGCACATGATGGCAAAGGGGTTGGTGAGCTCCAGCAACCAGGCTGAATCTCCCACGAAAAGCACGTTGTCTTTGAAGGGCTCCTTAATGGGAGAAAACAGGTTGACGACACAGGACGTTTCTCCCGTCTTCCTTGCCCCTTTAAACCAGGGGGAGTATACGTTATCTTCATACACAATTCTCTTGAGGTTTGGCTCGAGATCAACACGGGGGTTGTAGGTGGAGACCCCGAGGTGGTACTGGTTCTCATGGCAGATGGTGGTCACAAAAAAGAATCCATAGGTAGTGAAGATAAATGAGATTCCGGCCACTTGAGGAATCGTAACCCCTTCGAGATGCCATACTCTGTCCGTGAGCATACCAATATATTTCCTGTTTTTATTCATGCCCATCAGTTGTGCGATGCGGGAGTTCACACCGTCGGCTGCAATCACAAAAGTTCCCTCAAAAGTCTCTCCATTTCCTGTTACGATTACGCCACTTTTTTTCGTCTCAATTCCTGTCACATTTGTTCCCGGAAAAACATCCACACCAGCTGTCTCTACATCCTCCAGCAGCCCTTTTAACATCCGTTCTTTATCGATCGCTACACCCACACGATACTTCTTCGGGTCCTTTTTTTGTTTTTCATGATCGCCGAAAGAGAAAAATTTGCCACCCGGAGAATAAAACCTAAATCCATACATATCCTGATGAGGACCATCATATTTAGTGGAAAATCCGCTGACGGGGAAGCCTATGCGTTTCACTTCAGGGCTGTAGGTGAGTGTTTCTCCGCACATATACTCATTAACAGGTATCAAGCCCCCGCCATCTACTCTTCCCACCCTGGTCATATCAGTTTTTCTCTCCAGCAGCGCTGCGCTAAGTCCATTCTCGCCGGCTACCCTGGCGGCCATCAGACCGGCAGGCCCACCTCCCACAATAACCAGATCATATTTCTTTGTCATAAATACTCCCTTAAGATGTTTGATTACCCAAAGAACTTCACAGAAGATAGCGCGGGTTAACGAGCCATTCACGATTAACACATGCCCGGGGTTTTTCACCATGCAAAACCCGTTTTACTTCCATCGCTCCTTTTATGCGCAATTCCTGCCACGCTTCCTGGCAGTAAAATGCGCTGTGGGGTGTGTGAATGAAACGATACTTGATCCAGGGCTCACCGGATCTCCAGGCCTTTATCAACAGGTCACTATCGGGTGGTGGCTCCGTTGGCCAGACATCTACTCCGGCTGCAGATAAGTGATTGCTTTTTAAGGCATCATAGAGGGCCCCGGGGTCAATAATTTGTCCCCGAGCGGTGTTTAGAAAAATCGAACCCGGTTTCATGGCATTAAAAAAACCCTCATTTGCCATGTTCCTGGTTTCATCGGTGAGAGGGGTATGCAATGAAACGGCATCCGATTGTGCCAGGAGTTCGTTTAATTCATAGCAACGACCTATTCCCAAAGACTTATCGATCCCTTCTACAAGATAAGGATCGTAAAAAAGAACGTTCATTCCCAGCCCTTTGGCCCGCATCGCGGTGGCTGTCCCTATACGACCCAGCCCGATGATGCCCAGCGTTGACCCGCACAAACGTTTCAGGGGTCCCGCATTGTGCCAGTCCCATTGGTTATTGATTACGGAATCCGCATAGGCATATATCCCCCGGAAGAAACCCAACAAAAGGGCGATGGCATGGTCTGCAACATCGGTGGTACCATAGTCAGGCACATTCGAAACGGCAATGCCGAGCTCGCCGGCAGTCTTTAAATCAACGTTATCAAAACCCACACCGATGCGGATAATGAGTTTGCAATTATCCAGTTGTTTGATTAGTGTTGAATCATACTGCAGAGTATGCCAGCCCATAATGGCATCGGCATTGCGTAACATGTCCAATGGAACATCATCAACCGTCGACACATTGGGGGTAAGCATCTGAAACTGTTCATCGAACACCGTCATCTCAAGGTCTGGGTTGATGATGACATCGGGCATCAAGACTGTGTATTTTTTTTTGCTCACATGTGGTTCTCCAATAAGTTACCGGATAGCGACCTTGAAAATCCATTGTCACCCATGCTTGGATTTTTAAGGTTAATGAAACGTGCAAGCCGACCATGCAACAACGTTACGTTCAAACGTTAATTCCCTTCATGCACTCTTTTCAACCCAACGTCACCTTTGGATTAGTAATGGAGCGTTGGGGCAATAAGCATCAGGTTTATGGCCTCAAGAGGGATTCCTAGTTTCATGGCTTCAGGAAGAGAGATATCCCCGAGGTAATAATATTCCAGTATCCTGGCACGAACCGAATTCATCCGATTAACATCCTCATCGGTATAGGGTTCGTGAACCCGCTTCTCAACCACGTTTAAATAAGATCTGAGCCAGACTTGCCCCTCTTCTTTTATCATATCCATACGTTCTTTTTCTGTGGGATTATGGATGCCAACTCCCGCATTGATTGGTTTTTCCCATTGTTCCAGCTTAAAAATCGTTGATCCCTTCTGCCGTAAAGCCTCGTAATCTTCCCCGTGCTTTTCGGCAACCTTCTTCATCTCAGCGCCCAGGAAACGCAGATCTTCTTCAATAGGAACGGCAGGAATTACATCCATCATGCCAGAGAAGAATGTTTTGCCTCCCGATACCATATGTTCGATAATAAAAATCAGGACGGGGATCTTGGGATTTAAAGGATAGACTTTGGACTGAAGGGCGTTAAAGTGCGTATCATCTCCGGTAACGGGGTGTTTTGTATCGAGGGTGACTCGTGAAATGGTGGCCTTTTCCAGCACCTTCCCCCGCACGACGTTTATCTCCCAAGTTGCTGCTGGGACTTCATATATTTTCTGTTCCACCTGATCGGTATTGTTTGCCCGTTTAAAACCCTCAAGTGCTTCCTCTATGACACCGTTATAATATTCGTTCATATCCATAATGGTACCCTCCAGCAGTCTTTGGTTGTTAGGTTTATTTATTTTTTGTCCTTTTTAGTTACCTGTAGAAATTCTTCTGTGGAAACCTGGTCGAATTTTTCTATCTTTGCGGCGAGTTCTGGTTTGTCCTTTTTTATCTCACCCATATGGGACATCAACGCCCCCATGGTGGTCTCTTTGGAGGAATGTTCATTCACATATCCCTTATGCGTTTCCCTATCGGTAAGACTAAAAAGATAGTCTATCTCCTCATCTTCCAACACATGAAGTCCAAAGGCTTGCATGGCAGCTTCAATAGCACCGGGCTGGTTGTAAGCGAACGTTTTCTTCCAGAATTTCACATAATCATCAAGACCGCTTCCCTCCTTTAAGAATTTTACTGTGGAAATTGCAGCATGATATCCATACATTAAGGCACCCTGCACGTAGACTTCAATATAACTTGCTGCATCCCCTACGATGAGAATCCTTCCTGCTCTGGGTTCCAAAATTGGGGTGCAAAACTTCAGTACAGCTGAAAGTCTCTTTACAATCGTTGCCTTTTTAAACCAGGAGGAACATGTACCCTTTTCTAAAAACCACTTAACATCCTCCTGCATTGCACTCTCATCAAAAACAGGATGTCCGTAAGTTATTTCATATAGAGACGATCCATCTTTTTGGGGTTTGGGAAGAAAATATATTTGTCCCTTCATCGATGGTGTGTGTCCTTTCCCGACAAAAACCATCCAGGCGGGGGGATAAGGACACTCGACATCTTTCAGATAATATGTTATGGCCTGCATGTTGCCGAAGGATTTTCGTTCTTTGTTTAAACCAAGATTCTCAACAATCCTGGAGTTTACACCATCGGCCGCAATGGCCGTCTTTGAGGTGATCTCAAAGGTCTTGTCGTTTTGCTTAACGGTGATGATGACCTTGTTATCTGCATTTTCAGCCTTGAGTGCTTGAGCGCCGTTCAATATTGTTACTCCCAGCTGTTTCGCTTTTTCAAGTAATCCCTCAAGCAAGCATTCTTTGTTTAAGGCAATAGCGACAGGGTCTTCACTTCTTTCAACCACAAATTTGTACCCCTTGGGGGAAAACTTTATCAACTGTTTTAGGGGGATGGATGGTCCATCATAAGAGACCGAAAAATCTGAACGGTGAAATACGATCTTGTTATTCTCCAGGGTTACAAATTCCCCGTGGGTGCCGGGTTCGTTGATAAGCGCCGTACAACAGGACCTTTTGATAGAAGAGACCGCTCTTTTTCTTTCAATAAGAGCTACTGCAAGACGCTCCTTTGCTGCCGTTATTGCAGCCATAAGCCCTGCAGGCCCCGCACCAACCACAATCAGATCATACATTTCATTCATAAGCGTTACCCGTCTCCAGAAGAATTAATTCTGTTTGAGTAAAAAATTTATCAATTATTTATTGCCAGTTTACCCTAACGATCTTACCGGTTTTATTTATAAACATTTCTTCTTGAAAAACTTTCAGGCGATGTCTTTCTAAAAAACCGTCAAGCCCACCTTTTTTTTGCCATTGTCTGAAATTCATAAAATGTTCTCTTAAAGCTGAAATCTCTGCTATGTACGTATTGATACCTGCGCACCTTGGTTGTGGGGATACCCAATCAACAATAATTATCTCATTCGAGATTTTTTTTGATTCACCAATTAGGTTTGTTCGTTCTTCCTCGGGCATTTCATGAAGTGCCATTTTCAAAATTGAGTAATCAAATTTTTGTTTAAAAATATCAGATAACTTTTTGTTCCTGCTAACCAGTAAAAATTCTACATTAGATAATGTATTATGTTTCTCAGCGTATTTTATCATCTTTGGGGAAATGTCAATTCCTTTTACCGAATTGCATTTATCCGACAATGAAATGGATAAAGAACCCGTCCCACAGCCGATATCCAGTATGTTTTTATTTTCTGAAATGAATTCTCTCATGATGTTATTAAGATTCAGCACTTTTTCAGTCATGACATCTACAAATTTTGCAAAAAGCCAACCATCATACCAACTCGTTTTATAACCTGCTTCTTTTTTGGATGAGTCCATAACCCCCTTCCCCCCGAAGCAAACGTTGCATTCGACGTTAATTAAGCATGGCCGGTTAGCTTTTCACTTAACTCCCACAGGCCTTTGCGCAAATGCAGATCGTTGCATTTAGGAGACAGTGCTTTCGGATGCTTATTATCAAAATACGTACCGGTGATACCTTTTAGCTCATCAGAGCTTGCTACGTAAATACTGGTCTTAGCTGCTTCCTCCGGGGACTTCGCAAACCGCCTTACGATTTTAAAAAGCAGTTCCTGATACCACGTCCCCGGCCACATGTTCCAAATGTCAGTGGCGACGTGTCCTGGATGTAACGCATTAACAGTAACCCCCGTATCCTTCAGGCGCTCAGCTAGTTCCAGGGTAAAGAGCACGATGGCGAGCTTGGAGGCAGAATAGGCTTTAAACCCCTGGTATCTTTTTTTAAGATGCAGATTATTTAAATCAATTTTTCCCTGGAAGTAGGCATTGGACGAAACATTGACAATGCGGGCTTCCGGAGTTTTTTTGAGGAGTGGTAACAAGAGATTGGTTAGCAAAAAAGGGCCCAGATAGTTAATCCCCATGGTTTTTTCAAATCCGTCTTTGGTTTCTCCCCTTTTTGCACAATAGACGCCTGCATTATTAATTAACACGTTCAATTGCTGGTATCTATTAGAAAAATGCCTGGTGAATTCGCGAATGGAACTTAAAGATGCCAGGTCTACTTGCATCATCTCAATCTTTTTATTGCCGCTTTCCTCTATAATGTCTTCGTAAACCGGTTTGGCATAGTTAAGGTCAATGCATGCCATTATAATAGTTGCACCTTTTCTTGCAAGGGCCTTGGTTGTTTCCCTGCCAATACCTCCATCGGCCCCGGTAATCAGAACTGTTTTTCCTTGCATGGTTTTTACACCCCCTGCATATTATTTTGAAACTGTGACAAGAGAACAGCACCTTTTGCTTGCTATACTCATATCTTTTCGCAACCTGTAAAATTCCACTTTTCAGAGCAAGAAGTGGTTTCAAGCAGTTTTCTTTGCATCCCCCTTTACTTTTATTATAGCCGCATTGGGGCAGACATGGGCGCACGCACCGCATTCCACACAGGTATCAAGAATCTTATAGTACCATTCATATTCTACAATAGACTCTGTCGGGCAGATCTCCCAGCAGGTTCCGCACATAAGGCAGTTATCCGTTATGAAGTAGGCCATCATTATCTCCTTTCTGTTTGCAAAACGTTTAGGGTCAAAAGGTTATGCTTATTTAATTATGTTATGTCATAAGACCAGTTTGAATGTTTTTGTAATTTTCAAGAACAATCGGCAACGTGTCATAATGAATCATACAGGACAACTCTCCTTCGTCAAGATTCATAAGAATTCGTGACTGTTCGTCACCGGTTGCAAATGACATCTCCTTTGACTTATAGACATGTGGAAAAGAGCAGAGGCACCAACTGGAGCCCGAAAGGCCATGGACGAGCTCACCTGTTTTCCAGGTATAGGCTTTACACAGCCGCATAATTTTATAGGCACTCGCAACAACCATAACGACACCCGGTTCTTCAACATCCTCAAGCGCCCCGACGACCTGATACTTGTGGTGTACAAAACAGTGAGGTATCTGCTGATTGACATCGCGAAACTGCCTGCGCGTCTCATATCCTCTGCCGATTCCAATTGTCTGTGACATGCCACCATCAAAATCCTCTTTCTCTACCCTTCGGTTCCCAATCCCCGAATATAGCGCTCCTCCACAAAGAATATTCTTATTGGTAATATAGAAGGGTTTGCGTCCTTCTTCCCAGACCTCTGCAGCGATTGCACAGTGAAAAGAGATATCATCTCCATATGGCTCGGCATTCTCAGGCGCCTCATCACAGTCTTTAAAGGCGATTACCCTTCTTTCGTAGCCCATTTCCTTAAACCTTTGTGCGTACTCTTTGTTCTTACTCATACACTCCTCCTTTTGAAAAAAAACAAAAAAATATATAACTCTTCCTGTTTTTTATGCCATTTCCTCAAACCCTTCTTCTCGAACACCAAAACATCATATGACAGATATGACTACCCACCAAGCATTTGATCAATGTCCATCCCCATCTCTTCCATTTGTTCAACGATGGATTTTCTGGTAACTTTGGTGTAGCCTCTTTCCCGTGCAAATTCTTCAGCATTTCCGACCGCAAACTCGATGATTCCTTCAGGAGCCTTCATCATAAGTTCACGGGCCTCTTCATCCCATTCCATGGTAAAGGCAGGTGTTGGTGATTCTCCGGACTCTTCTTCCTTTGCAACTACTTTTTTATCTTTATCCTTCTTCTGCCAGAATTTTGAATGGGGCGGTTTGGTAAACCCCAGGGTAGCGTTCGCATCAAGTTTGAAATCCTGAAGAATCGCTGGCAGGTTGTCAACAAATTCAATGGGGATAATCACAAAAAGCTGGTCCGGTTTTATCCGGTTATACATCCTTCCGCCGAAATCTCCAAAAGTAAGGACGACATTCTTGTCGTGCCAGGGGGTGGAAAAGAGTTCTCCGCAAAGCGATGTTCCAAACGAACCCTGGGGACGCACGCCATCCTGGACAAGCCGGCAGGCCGCAATGTTGTTGGCGTTGTGGGGGTTACAAACAACCACGATCCAGTCCACATGCACCCCGTCAGGGACCTGGTCGAGGGGAGCGGCTCCTATTGCCTTAACCATCCCTGGAGGAAGATTGCGTGTGCCAGACTTCAAGCGGGCAGCCCCTTCATAGCTAAAAAAGCTACTTGTCGTTGATAGATATTCACCGGAGACAATCTCTTTTTTTCCCGGTATCATGCCTGCATGATGGACGCCCACCAAACAGTCGTAGTGCTCTGCATCAAAATAAACCTTTTTCCCTTCATCCATGGCATAATGTATGATTGTACACGGCTCGCTCTCTATCGGTTCGTATCCTTGAGGGATGCTGTCTTTGAATAAACTGATCGCAACAGGTTTTCCCCGAACCTTACCCTTGTTGACTAAAATCTCGGAAACTGTTTTAAGATCCATCATAATAACATCCTCCTGAAATTTGGTATTGTTAAAAGCAAACCACAGAGATTTAGTGCGGCCGGAAGGGGAACCCTGCCCGAATGCACCCTTCGAAGATTTTCTCTAGTGGAATTGACCGCATTTGGTTCAGTTTTTTAATGATTCGAGGTTTTTCCCTGGCAATAACAGGCATGACCTCAGAGAGGGCTCCTCCGATCAGTTTCGGTGTTTCATAGGGATCAAAGATATTGGGTAAGGGTTTCTTTATCAGGCTGAGTTTTTCCCTTGTGTTTAATAGGATTCTTTCTCCTAAATACTCCCCACCCAGAGAAACCAGCATCATTGAACATGACCGATTAATCTCCGGTATATGTTTTTTCCTCTCAATCAGGGCTACATTAAGACCGTTTTCTCCGGCTGTTTTAGTTGCCATGAGTCCTGCAGGGCCAGCACCGACAACGACCAGATCATATTCTTTTGGCATGCTGACACCTCTTTACAGATAGCGGATAGGAGACAACTGTTTTTTTGGCACAAAAAACGTCACGGCAATTTCACTTTAATCAATAAACTTCCAAACAATTCCCCGGGATCTATTGTTTCCTATTTCCTTTTTGACAA
>RCNB010000840.1_pt1 | contig 19986 bp, 10 predicted proteins | sample 2041321 | NCBI WGS metagenome assembly RCNB01 (sample SAMN09708232, study PRJNA481090) | Marine sediment metagenome, whole genome shotgun sequencing project. | reverse complement strand
ATGTAAAAAGTTAGCTATCAATTTTAGTAAATCATCAAACATATTTTTTCACAACTCTTTCTTTTTGAGAAATGTTTTCATAAATTATTTTGAGAAAATGGCACTTCGAATGCGACAAAAAGGATTACAATGATCAAGTTTCTTAGCGGAAGATGCAATATTCTGGTTATATGAAAAAATTAAGTGGCGTTTTATAACATTATTGTGTGTATATATTTTGAAATGAATAAGACCAGAATTAACCTATATATCATATTCATTTTTACACTAACTTTTCAACTCCTTGCACAAGACGATCTAAAAGAATCTGTGGTAAAGAGATCGGAGTTCATCAAAGGTGTTGATCTTTCTGCCCTGCTTGAGATTGAAGAGCATGGAGGATTCTTCAAAGAGAATGGCATTCCAAAAGGTGCGCTGCAGATATTTAAAGATCACGGTATAATCTTCATTCGCTTAAGACTCTGGCATACACCGGCTAATGGATATAATAATCTTGATAGAACCCTGTTAATGGCAAGTCGGATAAAATCTTTAGGCTTAAAGTTCTTACTAGATCTCCATTATTCCGATACCTGGGCAGATCCCGGTCGACAAACAAAACCCGCTGCCTGGGAAAACTTATCCTTTCAAGCTCTGAAAGACAGTGTTTATCAATATACCCATAATGTGATCACCGCACTTAAGAATCAGAATACACTTCCGGACATGGTTCAGATCGGTAATGAAATCACTTGCGGAATGTTATGGAATGACGGTCGCGTTTGTGATCAATTCAATACTCCTCAACAATGGGTTCAACTCGCTGAATTGATCAATGAAGGGATTAGTGGTGTAAATGAAAGCTTAGATCCGGGTGATACTGTTAAAATTATGATTCATATCGATCGCGGTGGAGATAACGCTGGCAGTCAGTGGTTTTTTAACCATCTATTGGCACAAAATGTAGATTTTGATATTATTGGTTTATCGTACTATCCCTGGTGGCAAGGCACGCTGAGTGACTTGGAATTCAATACACATGATCTGGCTCAACGCTATGGTAAAGAAATTATTCTTGTGGAAACCGCTTATCCGTGGACATTGGATTGGTATGATAATACTCATAATATTATAGGAGACTCCAGCCAGCTTCATCCGGGATATCCGGCAACTGTAGAGGGGCAGACAGGTTTTCTTAGCGATTTAATAGATCTTGTTCGGAATATTCCGGATAATAAGGGATCAGGATTGTTTTACTGGTCTCCGGAGTGGATATCCGTTCCCACGTTGGGCTCACCGTGGGAAAATGTGACGCTTTTCGATTTCACAGGAGAGCTCTTAAATTCCATTTCTGTATTTGATTCAATCCCTTCAGGTATCCAATCACCGGATATAATATCTTATTCGTTCAACTTATATCAAAACTACCCGAATCCATTTAATTCCAAAACGATAATAAATTTTTCAGTTCCAAAAGAAAGCTTTATAACATTAAAAGTATTTGACATACTTGGTAATGAAATTACCACATTAGTTAATGAAGAAAAACCATCTGGAATTTATAAAGTTGAATTTGATGGAAGTGATCTGCCTAGTGGAGTTTATTTTTATAGGATGCAAGCAGGAAAATTCAACGATATAAAGAAACTTATTTTAATGAGGTAGCATTAACATATAATCGCTTTAACAAGTAAACCGAAATTGAGAATATACCACGAATGGGTGCAGCTATGGGATTTATTTCAATTAAAAGGACGAATATTAAATTAGGTTTTTGTAGTTTGTAATTTATAGAATTGGTTCGAAAGTATAGTGTATCGTTAATTATGGCTGATTTAAAAACAAAAATGTTAATTTTATTTATAATGTAGCTGCCTAAAAACGGTGATATGGCAGCAAAACAAAAAAAATTAATTAGATTAATTTTTTGAGAAAATATCATGTTAAAAAAAATATTATCAATTTATGAGTTGAAGATCCGCAAGTACATCTTTTTAAGTGTTTCTGTACTTGCGCTGGTGTCCATCTCTTCCTATTCACAAAGCCATCAGGATTGGAGCTACAATCGCATCATCTATGAAGTGAACGTCCGGCAATATACTCATTCCGGTACATTCGCTGAGTTTTCAACCCATCTTGATCGGCTGAAAGATCTGGGAGCCGGTATTCTGTGGTTTATGCCTATCCACCCTATTGGAATGGAAAATCGTTTAGGAAGTTTAGGAAGCTACTATTCCGTTAAAGATTATCTGGATGTCAATCCTGAATTTGGAACTCTGGATGAGTTTAAGGCACTCGTTGATACCATACACCGGAAAGGTATGTACGTTATGATGGATTGGGTTGGCAACCATACTGCCTGGGATAATCCACTAACAATTACTCACCCTGAATGGTACGTTACTGATTCAAGCGGAAACTTTATTCCACCACCGGGTACAAATTGGTCCGATGTAATTCAGTTGGATTACAGTCAGCAAGGATTGCGGGACTATATGATAGATGCAATGAAATTTTGGATTAACGAGGCAGGAATTGACGGGTTCAGGTGTGATGCTGTCAGCTTTATGCCTCTGGACTTTTGGGCAACCGCCATAAATGAATTAAAAAATGTTAAGCCCGGAATTCTTATGCTTGCAGAAGATGACGGCACTCAATATCAGACTGTGGGATTTGATATGACATATGCCTGGGGATTACACGGTTTCGGTTACGGAATTTTAAAGCGAATTGTTAATGGAACCAGCAATGTAAGCGAATTAGCTGCCTATATTATAGGCGAATTAAACAATTTTTCCAACCAGCATTACCGGATGTATTTTACCTCCAACCATGATGAAAATTCCTGGTTTGGCACCGTCTTCGAACAGTTTGGTAATGCAGCTGAAGCATTCGCAGTATTAACAGCGACGTTTAACAGCATGCCACTTATTTACAGCGGGCAGGAAGCAGGGCTGAACAAACGCCTTCTGTTTTTCGATAAAGATGAGATTGAGTGGCAATCTCACCCATTTGCAGAGATGTACACTACACTCTTTCATCTTAAAAAAGAAAATATGTCGTTGTGGAATGGAAGTAATGGAGGAGAATTCCAACGGATAAATACTTCAAATAATCAGACTGTCTTAGCATTTGTAAGAGAAAAAGATAATCATAAAATATTTGCAATCCTGAATTTATCTGATGAAGACAAAACCGTAACGCTTCTGGGAACATTGTATATTGATGAATATATAAATGTTTTTACTAATGATTCCATCTCATTTACTCAGAACGATGAAATTACTCTGCTTGCTTGGGATTATAAAGTATATGAAAGAGGGAGTGGATATACAGGGGTAGTATCCGGAGAGAAACTGCTAACAAACTTTACTCTATATCAAAACTACCCGAATCCATTTAATCCAAAGACAAAGATAAAATACTCTATTCCTAAATCAGGAAATGTTTTATTAAAAGTATTTGATGTTCTTGGAAAGGAAATCGAATCTTTAGTTGATGAATATAAAAACGCTGGAACTTATGAACTGGATTTTAATGCAATTAATCTACCGAGTGGAGTTTATTTTTATAGAATGGTTATTGGAAGTTATTCGAAAACAAATAAAATGACATTGTTAAGATGAAAACACACTGCAATCTGCTGTTCAACCCGGGCAGGCGCGCAAATAGGGTAAACCGTTTTTCAGTAGGGTATTGTTCTAATTGTCAAAGCCCAGGACTCAAATGGAAGAGTGTCCAAATTTTTTATACCTCGATGTAAGTATCTTTACCAAACAGTTAGTGGTAGCCGAAATGAAGAATACTACTCAAATTGATAAAATATTATAGTTTAGTACAGTTAATTATTGTATTTAATTGGAATTTTTATAATTATATAATAAAGGTTTATTCGGGTATTAATATTAAGTGATTTTTTAGCTGACATTATCTATTCAGGTACCCGTAGCTTAATATAAAATGATGTTCTTAATTTGCAAATACCAACAGTCTCTTGATATTTAGAATTTATGTTATTTCTATAATTGTATATTAAATAGAATTTAGAAAAAAGTTTTAATTAAAAAAGGAGTCTTTAGGAATAATTTTTACTACATTCCTTAAGTGACTTAATAACAGCACAAAGATTAAAAACGTTTCATGTTAAGGGCAGAAAAAATGAAATTTAGGTTTCTTAGCCTTGTCGGTTCAATTTATTTTTTTACACAAGCATTTCTTTTAGGTAACAACCTTACTGATACTACTATTGCTTATGTCGGTGATATAAGTATCTCTCTCTCTGAGTTTTCTGAAAGATATTCAGAATATTTATCAGCTTCCGGAACTAAAGATAATATTGTTGTAAGAGAAGCAATCCTAAATAATATGATAAATGAGATACTCCTTTATTATTATGACTCCAATGAAAAAATTCTGAGTGATCCCAAGTATCTAAAAGAATTGGAGGAAACAAGAGTTCGCACCATACTTGCTTTTCTTAAAGATCAGGAAATATATGCTAAAATAACTATTAATGAAGAAGAAATCAGGGAAGCATTTCTAAGAGTAAATGAGAAAATAGCTGCCCGACATTTATTTGCTAAAACAGAAGAAGAAGCCAACAACCTTTATGAATTGGTTAAACTTGGAGTGGATTTCGGATTACTGGCAAAACAAGTTTTTACTGACTCGGTGCTGCAGAATAACGGCGGTTATCTTGGTTATTTTACCTGGGGCGATATGGACCCAGCGTTTGAAGATGCAGCATATTCACTTAAAGTTGGTGAAATATCGGCGCCTGTAAAAACAGATTATGGATATAGTATTATAAAATTGGAAGATAGAATTACAAATCCTCTTCTAACAGAATCCGAATTCCAAAGTAAAAAATCTCATTTGGAAAGCGTCATTAAAATGAGGAAAAAGGAGCCGAGCGAAAAAGAATATATTAATAGTATTTTTGACAAGTTTAAATTGACGTTCAACAATGAGATTCTTGAAAAAATTTTACTTAAATTATATAGTATGAATAATACAGAGTCAGGTAATTACGTCTCTCAATCACAGGAATGTGCAAGGTACAGGGACAGAGTTTACACTCAGGCGGAGATTGAACAAAAAATATCTGATTTACCATTGTATCATAGAAATAGAATAAATTCAAATGAAAGCTTAAAAGCAGCGATTGAAGGAATGTTATTAAAAGATACTCTTTATAATATTGCAATTAGTAAAGGTTACGATTCAACTGAAGCTGTTTTGAGAAAGTATGATAAATATAAATTGAGTATATGCCTAAAGTTTAAAAGGGATGAAATTGTAAGTAACGCTCAACTTGCAGATTCGATTGTTTTCAACTATTATATGGACAATATTAATTCTTTTTCAACAAAACCAGAGATGAATCTCCAGGAGATTCTTGTTAGTAGCGAAGAGATGGCTAATAGCATAATTAAATTGTTAAATGAAGGCAGTGATTTTGGTGAATTAGCAAAAAAATATTCTTTAAGAAAATGGTCTGCTGATAATAATGGAATAATGGGATATGCACCTGTTTCCAAATTTGGCAGTTACAAGAATTTGTTTTGGAATTCTCAGGTAGGTGAAATCATTGGTCCAGTAAAAATTGAAGGAATTTATGGTATTTTTAAATTACTTGGAAAAGAAGGAAGTAAGCCGATAGATTTCAGTGCTATAAAAGGAGAAGTAATAAAAGCAAGCAAGTTTGAAAATCAAACAGAAATTTTACAAGATTATTTAAATATGATTCGTAGTAAAATAAATATTAGTATCAATGAAGATATGCTTGGTTTTTATGTAGCAGTGGAGTAAAAATATTGAAGAAGAAATAAAAAAATGAGTTTAAGATTAAGGAGTGAAACATGAAAAAAATCTTACTGTTTTATCTAACTGTTTTTATTTGCTCATTGAGTTTTACTTTTGCCGGAACCACAGGAAAAATTATGGGGAAGGTTATCGACGAAACAACAGGAGAACCGCTGCCTTTTGTTAATATAATTATAATGGGAACAAATTTAGGGGCTGCCACAGATATTGATGGAAACTATGTCATCCTCAACATTCCTCCCGGAAAATATAATGTAAAAGCTCAATACATCGGTTACCAACCAGTCCTCGTTGAGAATGTCTCTGTATCTATTGATCTAACTACTACAGTTGATTTCGCATTATCGGAATCTGCTGTTGAATTAGAAGAGATTGTTGTTCAGGGGAAACAGGATTTTATCAAAAAAGATGTAACATCCAGCCAATCTCTGATAAGTTCCGATCAAATAGAAATTTTACCTGTTGCTGAGTTTGATGATGTGCTTCAGCTTCAAGCAGGAGTAACAAGAGATGCTAGCGGTGATTTTCATATTAGAGGCGGTAGAACAAATGAAGTTGCTTACTGGGTAAACGGGGTCTCTATTACCGATGCTTATGACAACAGTCGGGGAATCCAAATTGACAACTACAGTATTCAGGAACTGCAGGTAATCAGCGGTACATTTAATGCTGAATATGGCAATGCAATGTCCGGTATTGTAAACACTGTTACAAAAGAAGGGAGTAGGGATTATCACGGAACTATTTTACTTTATGCTGGCGATCATATGAGCAATTTTACTGAATATTTCCCTCACATTGATGATATTAAATTGTTTTCGAATTATAATTTTCAAGGCAGCCTGAGTGGACCGGTTCCTTTTTCAAACAATGTGCTTACTTTCTTTGCTAATGGAAGATATTTTTACGATGACGGATATATCTCCGGTGAAAGAAGATATAATCCAGATGGGACAAAAGGTGATGGAAAAGTTGTTCCGATGAATTGGAGTAAGAATACATTTGGACAAGGAAATATTAGCCTTTCACCTATTCAGGAATTAAAAATAATGGCAGAAGGGTTATATTCGAAGGTTGATTACAGTGATGACAATCACGAATATAGGTGGAATCCCGATGGTGATGTAAATAAATTTGCACGAAGTTATAATCTTACTGCAACTATAACTCATATGCTTTCTTCTTCGTCTTTTTACACAGTTAAAGGTAGCTACTTCTTTAAAGATTTCAATGAATATTTATACAGCAATCCTAATGATTCGCGTTATCTCCATCCCGATTCTTTGCTTCGACCCGACAGTTATTCTTTCAGAGATAAGGGGACAAACCTGCACAGGTTTTTCAGGGAAACAAATACTTTTTTAGGAAGAGCAGATTATACTGATCAGATTGCACAGTCGCACTTAGTAAAAATCGGTGCAGAAGTGAAATCTCATAGATTGAATTTTGATGACTATACTCTTGAACCGTTAAGAATTGATGGAATTCCTGTTGAACCATTTCAACCTTCAATTCCAGGCGAAACACAAACCAACCGGTACAAATATGATAATAAACCATTTGAAGCTTCGGCTTATTTGCAGGATAAAATTGAGTATGAAAGTGTAATAATCAATATTGGTTTAAGATTGGATTATTTTGATTCTAACGGGAAGGTTTTGGTTGATATAACCGATCCGAATATTCATGCTCCACTTCATTCACCGTCGCATTTTGGACTGAATTTGCCAAGTGATATGTGGACTGACCAAGATATAGAGAAATATAATAGTTATTTAGAACCATTTTTTTATAAAGATGCAACTGAAAAAGTACAAGTAAGTCCGCGCTTTGGTATTGCATATCCAATAAGTCCAACTGGTGTAGTTCATTTTTCATATGGACACTTTCATCAAATTCCACCATTCCAATATTTATTTCAGAACGGACCGTACAAAGTTCCAAATTCGGGATTAAATATAAACGTCTTTGGAAATCCGGATCTTGAACCGCAAAAAACAGTAATGTACGAAATCGGATTCAGGCAGGAATTTCTGAATGATTATTTAATAGACGTAACCGGTTTTTACAGGGATATTAGAGACTGGATACAAGCTGGAGCTTTAATAGAAACAAGAAATCTTGTAACGTATTCCATTTTCACAAACAAAGACTATGCAAACGTTAAAGGTATAACTTTAACTTTGAACAAAAGATTTAGTAGTTATTTTTCATTCGATATCAATTATACCTATCAGGTTGCTGAGGGAAGCAATTCAACCCCCGAAGAAGCATTTGATGCTGCATCTGAAAATGATGAACCAAGATTATTTTTAATCCCAATGGATTGGGATCAGAATCATTTACTCAATGCCTCAATATATGCTGGTTTTGATAGTTGGGGAATTAGCCTATTGGCACGTTACGGAACAGGTTTACCTTATACACCCACCGTTACTCAATATACTGTTGATAGAGGTATTACTTCGGGATTAGTACAAAACAGTCGCAGAATTCCCAGCCAGTTTGCAATGGATTTAAAAATTGAGAAGACTTTTAACATCGGTTGGTTTGATTTAAATGCATTTTTGAGAGTATTTAATTTATTGGATAATAGAATTCCTATCAGAGTTTTTGGAGATACCGGACAACCTAACTTTACTACTGAAACACAGGATGTTGGGGAGAATCAGAACAGGCCTAATACAGTCGAAGAATATGTTAAATACCCTGATCACTATGCTGAGCCAAGAAATGTTCAATTTGGACTTGAAATTTCATTTTAATGGTAAATAATTACCGGAGGATTTTAATGTTCACTATTATAAAAAATACAGTATTACTTCTTTTGCTGGTATTCTTTTTTACACAGACTACTTACGGACAATATATTCCCAGCGATGAAAGGGGAGGTGCACAGTACAGAAGAAAGGCTCAGATGGAAGGTAACCAGATAAGGACTACAGTTTTTAATTACGGTATGACCGGCAGAGAGGGTGCTGTACCGATATACGAACAAACGCCTTATGAATGGCCGAAAAATACAGGTCAGGTTTACCTTGCTGTTGCAGGGATACTAGTAGGTGCCGAGGTAGTTGATGATCAGGGAGAAACCCAGCATATTATTTCCAGGTGCCATTACTTGGAATCGCCTCAAGGGCAAACCTGGAATTTTGAACCAGTGCCTGGATACTATAATGAACGAAATCCAGAAGGGTTTGCTACCAGTAATGACCCAGCAACTTGGCCAGATTTCTGGCCAGATAAAAAAGGTGATATATCTGATCCGGGATGGCCTGGCAGATGGAATGGTTATTTTGGCAAAGATATCTTCAATGCCGATCAGGAGATGTATTTTCATGCATCGGATAATAATTATGACAGATATACTTATTATTTTCCGGATACTACCGATCTATCAAGGAAAGGATTAGGACTTATACTTGATGTCAGGGTAATGGCATGGTCACAGATACTCGTTCAAGATGCTTTATTCCTTTTATTTAAAATAAAAAATGACGGTACCAAGCCGTTGAATAAAGTCGGGGTAACAATTGCTTGGGCTGACTTTGTTGGCGGAGAAGGACAGGGAAATTTATCTGAGTTTGACCTTAAAAATGATATTGCATGGTCAAGGAATGCTGATAATCGCTCTCCCGACCCTGCGTTTGGTTCAGATCCGGTTGGAATAGTAGGTGGGGCATTCCTTGAAACCCCCGGTAAAGCAGATGACAGAATTGATAATGATGATGACAGCCCCGAGGCTGGTCAAAAAGTTACAGCAGAATTGTTGGTTGGTGAAAGTGATCCCTCTATTCCCAGAAACGATCCACGCAGGACTGATGGTATAGATAATAACGGAAACGGATTAATCGATGAAAATACAACGCATATTGTATTTCAGGATCAGGTTGGAGTTATTTATGCTGATAGAATTGGTCAATCAATAGACCCCGCATGGTTTGTTGAACATCCTCGCTTTCACCGTGAAGAGAACAGTCCATTGGTTACTCAGGAAATGGTAAATCAATCTGCAGGCGACCAATGGAAAAGATGGCCGCCAAATCCCGACGCCGATCCTGTTCAGAATGGCGCTGTTCATTTAATTATGGTAGAAAGTGATGATATAGGGTTGCCATTTAAAGATAACATTGATAATGACAACAATGGCGAAGTTGGAAGTCCTACTATTACTCAGGCTATGATTGATATGGCTGCAACTGATACATATAATAGGTACAGGGTTAATAACAAAATTATACTTTATAATGTCACTCAGTCAACACTGGGTTTGTATTATGCAGATGGTATAGATAACGATGACAATGGTGCTATTGATGAAAATATAGATGAAGGTATTGATGCGATGGTTGATGAAGCAAGAAATGATGGAATTGATAATGATGGTGATTGGAATCCATTAACCGATGATGTTGGTTTAGATGGTGTACTTAATACCGGAGATCCGGGCGAAGGAGACGGCAAACCTACTTCCGGTGCGCGGTTTGAATTACCCGGCGAGCCAAATATCGATGTGACTGATGTTTCTGAGACCGATCAAATTGGTATAACCGGCTCATTTTATAGACCATCTTCTGAATGGATCAGTACATACACAGATAATTTTATATGGGAAAGTTTTTTAGTTCCCGGTAACTTTTTTGATCCTCTTAATATAGTGGAAGGAGATTATAATTTATTTGTTTCTTCGGGTTTATTTCCTCTACAGCCCGGTCAAACCGAACCAATTTCATTAGCAATTATTTTTGCAAATGGACCTGCGCAGGATCCTAATGGGCAAATAAGAAAAGATGCTGTAGTTAAGAAAAAGGGATATGCACAGCAGACTTATAATAATGATTATCGTTTTGCCAACGCCCCTTATACTCCGAAACTAACAGTTATTCCAGGAGATAATAAAGTAACATTGTATTGGGATGACGAGGCTGAAAAATCATTTGACACTTATATTTCTAATATCGGGGGGAATGGTCACGATTTCGAAGGTTATAGAATTTATAGAGCTTCAGATCCTGCTTTTCGGGATTCAAAAGTGATAACAAATGCGCAGGGCTCCCCAACATACCTGCTTCCGGTTGCACAATTTGATTTAGAAGACGGAATAATGGGGTATGATTCCCTAGGATTCGAGGGCGTGAAATTTAATTTAGGAGATGATACAGGATTACAACATTCTTGGGTAGATACGGATGTAAAAAATGGATTTACTTATTATTATGCTATTACATCTTATGATTTTGGTTATAATCCTGGGGGAATAACACCTTCTGAATGTAACATAAATATTTCACTGAAATCTGATGGCAGTATAAAAAGTATAGGAAAGAATGTTGCTAAAGTTACACCGGAAGCTCCTTCCGGTGGATATACTCCACCAACTTTAGGCAGCGTCGACTTGATAGAAGGATTTACTACCAGTAAAGTTTCTTATGAAATTCTTGACCCGAACGAAATTAAGGATAGTCATGTTTATTATATTACTTTTGAGGATACAACTATATCAGGGGCTGCAGATACTTTAACTACAAAAAATTATACGCTTTACGATTCTACTGCAAATGCTACCATAATTGATAAAGGTACTAATTTTAGCCTAAATGTTGAAGGCCAGTTTGTTGATGGTTTTAGATTATCATTTGTAAATGCGAGTAAAGTTGAATTAGATGCAAGTCGTTCCAGATGGAGCGATCTTAATATAACACCATTCATTTTGGAAAAATACAGCTCCCCACGACCGTCAGAACCACAAGGGCAACAAAAACCTAATGATTATAGGATAGATTTCGGTGATGTGGGATTTGGAACATCTAACAGTTTTGAATATAACCGAGTTGTATATCCATCCATGCCGGTCAATTTTAAGCTTTTCAATGTAAGTGAAGACAAATTTATTGATTTTGCCTTCTTGGAATTTGATCATTCTGGTCCTTATGAAAATGGTTGGTTTTCATCAAACGGAGGAGCAATTGCAGATCGTATTGTCTTCCTTGAAACTAAAGATAACGATACGACATTATTTCCAACCTGGTGGTTTTACCTGCAGAGAGTAGATACAAGTGTAGCGCAGCTCGTGTTCCCCGAACCGGGCGATACTGCGATAATAGCTCTTTTAAAGCCCTTCCTTTCTTCGGACATATTTAGATTTGTAGCGAAGAAAGGCTATATCGATAACGATCAGGCAAAGGCTGATCTTGATAAAATAAAAGTTGTTCCTAATCCTTATATGGCAAATGCATTGTGGGAACAAAGGAATCCGTATGGCAGTGGACGTGGTCCCCGTTCAATTCATTTTACTCATTTACCAAATCAATGTACGATCAGAATTTTTACGGTTAATGGTGAACTCGTTCAAGAAATTCAACATGAAAGTAATATGATTGATGGATCTGCTGAATGGGACTTGTTAACAAAAGACAGGCTCTCGGCTTCTTATGGTGTTTACATCTTTCATATAGATGCTCCGGGTATCGGGACAAAAGTCGGAAAATTTGCAATAATAAAATGATTAACCCCCGGTAAGTCGGGTAAAATTAATCAAGGAGATTTATAGAATATGAAAAATTTTTTTCTTGTTATTGCTATTCTTTTTCCTCTGCTGCAGTGCATTGGATTTAGCCAGGTTACTAAAACCGGTACTACATCAGCGAAATTTTTAAGTGTAGGAATTGGTGCCCGTGCAAATGCAATGGGCGGTGCATTTACATCAGTTGTAAATGATGCATCAGCTCTCTACTGGAATCCTGCGGGAGCAGCAGATTTAAACAAATACGAGGCAATGTTTACCTACACCAGTCTCTTTAAAGACCTCGATATAAATCTTAATTTTTTTGCATTAGTTATTCCAACCGAAGACTGGGGCAATTTCGGAATAAGTGTTACTGCTCTTGACTATGGCGATATGGATGTAACAACTGAAGATTTTCCCGAAGGAACAGGAGAAAAGTTTTCGGCTGCCAGTTATGCCTTTGGACTTTCTTATGCGAGGAATATTACGGAATGGTTCGCTGCGGGTATTACTGTAAAATATATTACCGAAGGGATATTTAATTCTTCAGCCAATGGAGTTGCTTTCGATGTCGGAACTATATTTAAAACTCCATTCTTCGGGATTAAATTCGCAAGCATTATAAGTAATTATGGCTCAAAAATGCAGATGACAGGTGAGGATCTTTTAATAAGACATGATGCTGATCCTACAAGACAAGGCAACAATGAAACGGTGGACGCTTATTATAAAACAGATTATTTCGAATTACCACTAAGACTACAAATTGGGCTTTCAAAAGATTTTCAATTCTTTAACGGACAAAGACTAACCATTGCGGTCGATGCTGCGCATCCGAGTGACAATTCTGAATATGTAAATATTGGCGGAGAGTTATCTTTATTTGATGATCTGATTTCCTTAAGAGGAGGCTATAAAGCCTTGTTTTTAGAAAACAACCAGGAAGGCTTAACCCTTGGTGCAGGACTGAACTATGTCTTGGGTGTTTTTGCTGTTGGATTTGACTATAGTTATCAGGAATTTAAATTTTTGAGCTATACTCACAGTTTTGGAGTTTCATTTAATTTTTAATTAACTTAAATTAATAAGGGATGGATTATAAATTAACTATCGTACTACATTAAAAAAAAGAGGTGTAATTATGAGAAAATTGTTTCTACTTATTAGCTTTTTGCTGATAACCGGGGGTTTTCTTCAAGCCCAAGTAGATGTCACATTTCAGGTAGATATGAGCGTCAAAATTGCTACGGGTTATTTTGACCCGGCTACTGAAGTGGTTACTTGCCCGGGTGCTTTTAATAACTGGTTAAACGAACCACCGCCAAATACTGATAAAGTAATGACGGATCCTGATAACGATAGTGTATATACAATCACTATTGCAATGGACCCTAGCCAGGCTTATGAATATAAATTTAATATTGGTTTAGGTTGGGATGGAAAAGATGAAACTCACGGTAATAGATCAGTAGACGTGGGTACTTCCAATATGACTGTTGATCCATCTTTCTTTAATGATTATACTCCATATACAGGGATTCAATCTTCAGTTACTTTTAATGTGGATATGCGCCTGCCAGCCCAGGGTAACTTTGATCCAGCAACTGACCACGTTTACGTAGCCGGCAACTTTACTGATTGGCAAAACTCGGCTATTGAGCTGGCCGATCCGGAGGGGGATTCGGTTTACACAGTTACTGTTGATACTCTCACATCCGGAGATTTAGCAATTTACAAATTTGTTTATAGTCCGGATACAGCACCTAATGGTACCTGGGAAAGTCCTACTGAAGGTGACGATATTATGCCCGATGGTAACAGGATTTATGGAATACACGATGGCATTGATACCGTATCAAGGTGGTGGAACAATACAAATCCAAATGTTGTACTCGCTGATGGGGAGATTTTCTTTGAAGTGGATATGAGCGTTCTTACAGAACTTGGCATTTTTGATTCCAATACTGATTCAGTCCAAATACGCGGAGCTTTTAATGGTTGGGGTTCTGATCCGGATAAATCTCTTATGACCCAAAATGCTGCAATCCCTGATGATTGGTTTATATACATACCTTTCGTACAAGAGGTATTAAATAGCGTTCAAGCTTATAAATTTTTTCTAAACGATCCAGATTCTTTGTATTCCAACACAGGATGGGAGGTTCCAATAGGAAATACACTTGGTACTGACCGAAACCGTACAGTAATATTTGAAGGTGACCTTGCTCAGGAAGCCCCATTTAGTTATTTTGAAAACATTCATACCGATTGGGTTATTCCTGCAGGAATGACCGTTGAATGTACGTTTATGGTTGATATGACTAATGCGACCGATCCTGATTCGCAAGGTACCAGTCCTGTATTTGTTCCGGGTACAGATACTGTATACTGGATACCGAGACAACCTATATATTATGCTCTTAATGGATTGGAATGGACCACCGATCAGAGAGTTCTTGAGATGCTGGATCCTGATCAGGATATGACTTATACAGGTACACTCACAATTATTGGTCCTGCTTTCAACGGATTTTTGTATAACTATGCTTATACAAGTACTTCCGGATTTATTCAGGAAGAAGGCGGACAAGGTGGAGCCAGAGTAAGATATATAGGTCAAAGTGGTGGAGCTAGATCATTTGATACTCCCTGGGATATGCCTCTGGATGTTTGGAGCAATTCTGAAAAGCCGGAAGAAGACTATCCAACTTCTGTTAGAGAAATTCAGGGTATTCCTCAAACATATTCACTTGAACAAAACTACCCGAATCCATTTAATCCTTCAACTACAATAAGGTTCAGCGTTCCTGAACTAGGATTGGTTACTTTAAAAGTATTCAATCTTTTGGGAGAAGAAGTAGCAACCTTAATAAACGGTGAATTGACAAACGGAACGTATGAAGTCGATTTCAGGGGTTCTAATTTTAGCAGCGGTATTTACTTCTATACTATAACCGCTAATAATTACTTTGATACCAAGAAGATGATTCTATTAAAGTAATACTTTCTGTTAGTATACAGTAAAATTCTTTGAGGCTCACCTGAATAAAGTGAGCCTCTTTTTTTATATGGGATTTAATTAGAATGAATTACTTTTTTATCGTTTTTGGTGTACTCCGTAATTGCCTTTGTAGGTTTACAGCTTCAGAATAATCCGGCTTTAATGATAATGCCTTGTTAACTAAATCAAGAGCTTTTTCATAATTATTTCTTTTCACATAAATTCCTGCAAGATTATACCATACCTGTGAATCATTTGCATCGTAATCAAGACTTTCATTCAGATACTTTTCAGCCGATTCAAGTTTGTTGTTGTAAAGATCTATAGTACCAAGCCATTTTGATTTAAAAGCATTGGATTTTATATCATAACCGTTCTTTAAATAATTATACGCTCTCTTAAAATCATTTATTTGTATTAATACGTTGGCAACATAATCGTAATATTCAATAATTACCGGGTATTGAGATATCAGTGCATCCATTTCTTCAAGAAAGGAATTCAGATTTTTTGTTTCCAAATAATAAACTGCCATTTTTCTATGAGCTTCTTCCCAGGTTATTTTATCATCAAGCACCTCGGCGGCAAGAGAGTCGGCTGTATTTTCAAGATGAAGTATGGTTGAGTTAGGTACCTTATTTCCTTTATTGACAAACGGCCAGTCGTTCTTTAAAATTTTTATCCTGAAATTGCTGATTATCGAGTCTAATTTTGTAAAATTAAAGTTTGCCATAGCAATGCTATCTTGTTCATCATCGTATAGATTGGCTGTTTCAGTTTTAGGCAAATAGTTTGCAAGTTCCATCTTTTCGAAAAATAATTTCCCTAAAATCAGATAGCCCGCAAGAGTTGGATGAAGATGATCCGTCATTAAATTGTTACCAATAATTCCTTCAGGGCTTACTGATGAAAAAGCGGAATCCACATTTACAAGCGGTAATTTATATTCCTTGCTAAGCGAAGTTATAATATGGTTCATTTTTTCAGGGGCTCTGAACCTCAAACCATCAAGATCTTTAGCAAACCTAAATAAGGAATCTGCAACTCTATTATTGCCCTGGCTGAGTTCCTGTTTGGCTTGGTTATAAATTTTATCTGCCGGAGGATAATTCTCTGTTTTGATTGATACAAAAGGTGGTTGATCTTTTATATTTGAAGCTAATGTAGCTAAAATAACAGGAACGTTCTCGTCTTTTGCCATATCAAGAACATCCCGCATATTTCCTTCGAATTGTGAAATCCCATCATTGTAAGTTTCCGTACCAAAACTTATGTATTGATCTTTTGCCATGCGTGACATTAATGTTTCGCTCGGTCGTTCATCATTTCCTGAAAATAATTTCATTATCCATTGAATTGTATTTCTTAATAGTTCTACGGTTCTAAACCTGTTTAAGTAAAGTAATAAGTTTACCATTTCCCTGGAGGTTCCTAGCGATTCCATCGAACCGACACCGAGTGCGCCGTAATATTCATTATGCCCAGCATAAATAAGAATAAGATCGGGTTTCTGCTCAAGTACACCTGGAAAGAGATCTCGTATGGAATAGCTGTTAATAGCCGTCATGCTGATGTTAACCACTTCAATTTTAGATGAAGGATATAAAAGCGTCAATCTATCCCTGATGAAGCGGGAAAACGACCCTAGTGGTGAAAAAGGATAGCCTGCTGCACTGCTGCCGCCTAATACAAAAACCCTAAAAGCATTTGATTTTTTCTCAGCATCGAAAACATCCTGGTTGGAAAATGGAATTCTTTGTATATCATAAAAATATCTTTTGGCAATTTCCTGGTTGAGCATTAATTTATCTTCTGTTGCATTGTCCCACTGTTCATAGTTGAAACCGTACCCAAATGTCCGTAAACCTAGTTCAAGTAAAACGAAGAATAAAATTGGTAAGCCAATAAGGATGATATAAAAATAGAAAGGTGTCCTTTTATTCTTTTGAGTGTTTAAAAATTCGCTGACTGCATCTTCCGAAACACTCAATTCGCCAGCCATTTTTTTAACAGAATATTTCCGATAATTTTTTACGATCCATTTTTTTTGCTTGCTAGATAACTGCATCGTTTAACTATTCTTCCTTTAAGATCATTGTTTGATAAGGTTCAAACGACAATTCAATTATTCCATTTGCAGTCTTAAATACTCTGCCTTCAATTAATTCATCAAGAATAATTTCGTCTTGAAGTGATTTATTCAGATTTAGCTTGTATTCAATAAATTTATTTTGATTATTTAAGATGATAAACATTTTATCATCACCTAAGGTTCTCTCATATCCTAAAATTTTATTTTCATTATCAATTAAAAAAAAGTTAATATCACCTAACGCTAAAACTTGGTTTTCATTCCTTATATAAATTAATTTTTTATACCATTCAAAAAGTATTTGATTAAAGCTCACATCATCTTTAGGACGAGATTCGTTAAATGGATGTGTAATTTCAGGGTCATAAATTAAATCTTCCCAAACCATTGGCTTGCGGCAGTCAGGGTCATCACCCCCCCACATTCCTGCCTCATCGCCGTAATAAACCATAGGTGCACCAGGCAAAGTCATTTGGATTCCAATAATCAGCCTTTGAATTAATAGCTCTTCATTGCTCGGTTTTCGTACGTTGTAATCAGAGTTTTGAGCTGGATTTGATGCATGGTCGTACCAATTATCCGGATTAATTATTTGAGAGGAAAGACGATCAACATCATGGCTGTCCATCAGGTTTTGAAGCACATAAACATTATCTTTAGGATAATCGTTCATGTAAGAATATAAACTATCGACAAATTCCTTCACGCTGATTTGATTCTTCACATCTATAACAAATTCTTTAACTGCATTACCAAACCTATAGTTCATAACAGCATCGAAAGCATCTCCTTGTAGCCATGGTGCTGGATTTACCATTTTGTTATTTTGCCAATCATGCCACCAAAGTTCACCCGTTAAATATGCTTCTGGATTGATCAATTTTACCCATATTCGAAATTCTTTCCAAAAATTTATATTAACCATTTCAGCAACATCAAGCCGCCATCCGTCAATACCATCTGATGGATCTCCATCCTGGTTTGGGTCCATCCACCGTTTAACGATTTCATAAATATGTTTTTTACTTCCTTCGACTAAACCATTTTCATCTTCTCTTATTTCAGGAAGATCTTTTACTCCGTACCAGCCCTCATAATCAAATTCATTTTCCAGAGTTTCTGGATCATCCCACTGTTTTATAGTGAACCAATCCTTATATAATGATTTTTCCTGCTTTTCTAATACATCACGAAAAGCCCAGAATGTATTTCCGACATGATTAAACACGCCGTCAATAATTATTTTAATATTTCTACTGTGGCACTCTATTATTAATTGTAAAAAAAGGGAATCGGCAGTTGTCCATTTCCACGTTGCCGGATCACTTGGATCTTCTTGCTGCCATATTTCTCTGTCTACACTTGGATTTGGACCAAAATTATTATCGATATGATGATACATTGATGCATCATATTTATGCAATGATGGAGATTCAAAAAGAGGATTTAAATAGATAGCATTTATCCCCAGATCTTGAATATAGTCCAATTTATCTATTATACCTTGCAAATCGCCGCCATAACGGCGAAGTCCAGCATTCCAATAAAAGTCGTTTCCGGTTTCTTCTTCCCATGGCTGGAGTTTATACCAATCAGAAGTCCAGGGGTGAATCTTCCAATTTGCAGGAAAAATATATGGCCAGGCTCCCTCCATATCATCTAAGGTAGGATCATTTGTTTTATCACCGTTACAAAACCTCTCAGGAAATATTTGATACCAAACTGCCTTTTTTGCCCATTCCGGAACATTTTTTGAATTATCCTGAGGTATTATATTAATGAAAAACCCGCATATGATAGTAAAAATTAAAGAGAAAAAAATTAGATTATTTATAATAAGTTTATTCATTTTGTTACCTCAACAGATTGTTGCATTAAGTTGAACACGAAATATTTTCGTTTTTCCAGAATGAAGAATTATTTTATTATGATAATTTTACAATATTTAATAATTGAAATTACTTATAAAATGGATCTTATCCACTGGTAAAGAATACACTTATCGACTTGTCTCACACTATAAAAAATTTATGGTGAATATTCACAAATAAATAATCTTATCCAATTAAGGAACTTATGTTTGTAGAAAAACCACATAGCTAACACTGTAATTTATTACCATATAAAACTATTTCAAAAAAATAAAAAATATAATAGGGATTGCACTAATACTAAATGACAATACTTTGGAAATAGGCTATTTTTATTTTTTTTTAGCGTAGGGATAATCTTTATTTTCTTTTATTCATTGTAAACTATTTAGTTAAGATTTAAGCAAGAAATTAAATAAATTACAAATTCATAATTGAAAATTATTTTAAATTCTTGTTATAATCAGAATTGTAGGTGGATATTTTGCAAATACATTTTATTGGATATAAAACAAGATTTAAACACAATAAAAATTAACTATCAATTTTACGTGTACATACTAGGAATTTCTGCATATTACCACGATAGTGCTGCCTGCCTGGTTAAGGATGGAGAGATTATAGCTGCGGCTCAAGAAGAAAGATTTACCAGGAAGAAACATGATTTTCGGTTCCCCCAGCAAGCCATAAATTTTTGTTTGGATTATGCAAA
>RCNB010000839.1_pt1 | contig 20002 bp, 17 predicted proteins | sample 2041321 | NCBI WGS metagenome assembly RCNB01 (sample SAMN09708232, study PRJNA481090) | Marine sediment metagenome, whole genome shotgun sequencing project. | reverse complement strand
ATTAGCAATGATAGTGATTTCTCTAATGTCTTCTCCAGACAAATTCGAGCGCTGGGTAAGAAGGGAGACATCGCCTGGGGAATAAGCACAAGTGGGAATTCGCCGAACATGATTAAGGCAATAAAAATTGCACATGATATAGGGATAAAGACCTTAGGATTAACTGGAAAAGGGGGCGGTGAAATGGGGACCCTGGTAGATTACCATCTTAATGTTGAGTCAAATGATATCCCCCGCATACAGGAGGTTCAAATTACCCTTAGTCATATCATCTGTGAACTGGTTGAGCAAGAACTGCTTTTTCAAGACTGAATATGAACAGCTTCATGCGCCTTGCATCTGTCGTCTGATTTCTGACTTTTTACAAGTGTATCAATATGGGAAAAGGACCAAAATCCATAGATATTGAAAGAATCAAAACAATCCCTTTGCGGGGAAGGCCCAGCAAAGTAGACGTCAAAGACTTTTGCAAACCTTATGAGAGGGGGAAAAGTTTTAAAGAGTTTCTAGATACACTCCCCAATACTTTAGCTGCCAGGGATATTAAGGAAATTGCTCAACGTGTAGCAGAAGCTTATCAGAAGAAGAAACCAATAATCTTTGGAATGGGTGCTCATGTAATCAAGGTAGGGTTAAATCCCCTGATTATCGATCTCATGGAAAAAGGTGTTATCTCCTGTATTGCCATGAATGGAGCAGGAGCTATCCATGATGTAGAAATAGCTCTATCTGGTAAAACTTCTGAAGATGTTTTGTCAAGCTTGCAACGTGGTGAATTCGGCATGGCAGGTGAAGCTGCGAATGTAATAAATCATGCAGTAAAGACAGGTGCGAATGATAATCGGGGGATGGGGGAATCCATTGGGGAAAAGCTTTTGCAATTATCTGCTCCATATAACGAGATGAGCCTGCTGGCTATGGCATCTAAGAATGGAACACCAGTCACAGTTCATGTAAGTATAGGTACAGATACTATTCACATGCATCCAAACTTTGATGGTGCGGCAACCGGGAAGATGAGTCACAATGACTTTATAAAGTTTTCCTCACTTGTCTCACAGCTTGAAGGGGGAGTATTTTTCAATGTAGGGTCAGCTGTCATTCTGCCAGAGGTATTTCTCAAAGCCTTAAGTTTAGCCATTAATTTAGGTTTTAAAATGAAAAATATGACTACGGTGAATATGGATTTTATCCGTCATTATAGGCCATCGGTTAATGTTGTGGAGCGCCCTGCTGCATTGGATGGAAAAGGATTTCACTTAATTGGGCATCATGAAATCATGCTGCCCCTTCTTGTAGCAGCTATTTTAGAGAAGCTATAAGTGTAAGGCGGTTTACCGCGGAGATCGCCCCGGATAAACAGCTTCGCATTTAATGGGGCAGGCAGAGAATGTGGAGGAGAAGATGTAAAAAACTCTGCGAACTCAGCGATGAAATATAGTGGAAAAAAGTATGGAAAGGAAAATAAAAATCATCACAGGAAATGTAACAGCGGGAGCGAGTCTTCTCAATACTTCTACTGCTGATGCTGTCTGGAATGCGCTCCCACTTGAATCAACGTGTAATCTTTGGGGGGATGAAATATATTTTACCATCCCTGTATCTCATGATTTGGAAAAGGATGCCTGTGAGGTTGTAGAAAAAGGTGATCTGGCATACTGGCCACAAGGACCCGCATTCTGTATCTTCTTTGGTCCAACCCCTGTAAGCAAGGGGAATGAAATAAAACCTGCAAGTGCAGTCAACGTCTTTGGTAAGGTTTTTGATGACCCTGCAGTCTTTAAGAAGGTATCGTCTAATGCTTCTGTCAGGGTGGAGAAAGCAGAATAATGAAAACAGGGAATAAAATTATTACCCTGTTTTCTACAGGGTTTTATACGGGCTATTTCCCCATTGCACCCGCTACTTTTAGCACCCTTACACTGGGAGTCGCATTTTATCTTCTCATATCACACCTTAATACTTATCTCTACGGGTTGATCACCCTTATACTCTTTTTTTTAGCTGTATGGTTATCAGATGAATCGGAGAAGATCTTTAGCAAGAAAGATTGTAGTTATATTGTTATTGATGAACTGGTGGGATTTTTAATCACCATGTTTCTTTTACCATTTAGCTGGATGAATATTGTGTTGGGTTTTTTCTTTTTCCGTTTCTTTGATATTGTCAAACCTCCACCAGCAAACTTTTTCAACAATAGAAAGAAAGGTGGACTGGATGTAGTCTTAGATGATGTAATAGCCGGCATCTATTCTAATCTATTGCTCCAGCTTGTATACTACTTGTTTCTAAATTAAACGTCTCGGAAATTCTATGAGAGATATTCGGATTTATCCTGAACATGACTTTTCGTTCAGTTACTAGATGCTGGATTAAACGAATGCGGAATTCGGATTGCGGAATTAAGATCCATGATCCAAACTCTGCAAGATTTCGGTTGGGTTTAACGGTTGCGGTTACACAGCTCGAATCGGTATTAGTGGATCGGTTATATGAAAGTAGAAATAATAACCATAGGTGATGAGCTTACTTCTGGAAGCTCTCAGGATACTAATGCTACCTTTATTGCCCATCAACTTCATACCATTGGAATTGAAGTGGTAAAGATAACAACAGTAGGAGATGATACTGAAAAGATAGTGGATGCCTTAAGAAATGTTCAGCAAAAAGTTAGTTACGTTATAGTCACCGGAGGATTAGGCCCCACGGTGGATGACATAACCGCAAAAGCTGCTGCTGAGGCTCTGAGGAGAAAGTTGGTACTTAACAAACTAGCTCTCAAGGCTATTGAAGAACGTTTCATGAAGTATGGTCGTGAGATGAGCCCCAACAATGTGAAGCAAGCCTATTTACCCAGCGACTCGACTATCGTTCCTAATCCCATAGGAACTGCATGTGGATTTTATTTAGCAAGGAGCAACACATTATTCTTTTTCCTGCCAGGTGTTCCCGGAGAGATGAAAAGGATGGTAGAGGAGAGTGTTATCCCTATAATAAAGAAAGAGCAACCAGAGACCACTATTGTAAGTTCATGTGTCTTAAAGGTCTTTGGTAAAAGCGAATCTTATTGTGATCAGGTATTGAGCGATTTGATAAAAAGCGAGAAGGAAGTTGCCTTTGCTTTTTTGCCCCACTATCCTGAAATCAGCCTTAAGCTCACCATGCGTGGCAAAGATGGAAAATATATAGAAAAAAAGCTTAAGGCATTAGAGCGTAAGATTAAAAGCAAAAAATATCTGGGAGATGTTATCTTTGGGAAGGATGAGGAAACCCTGGAAGGGGTTGTGGGTAAACTGTTGAGGTCAAAAGGTGCAACCATTTCAATAGCAGAATCATGCACGGGAGGTCTTATTACCCATCGGCTTACAAATGTCCCTGGAAGTTCAGATTATCTGGAACGATCCCTTGTTGTATACAGTGATAAGGCCAAAAAGGAGTTGTTGAAAGTGCCTGCCGGCATACTCAAACGTCATGGTGCGGTTAGCAAAGAGGTTGCTGAAAGTATGGCAAAGAGGGTAAAAAGTTTAAGCAAAACAACTTTCGGATTGGCAGTAACAGGTATTGCAGGACCTGCAGGCGGAACTCCCGAAAAGCCAGTTGGGACGGTATTTATCTCATTTTCCCACAAGCGACAAGTTATAACTCAAAAGTGCAGTTTCTACGGTGACCGAGAACAGATGAAGTTCATGACCTCCCAATATGCCCTTGATGTTTTAAGGAAATACCTCATTAAAAATTAAATCAGCACTTCAATTTGACAACCTCGCCAGGCTATGATATCTAATTAACAATTGGTGTCGCTTAAAATGAGTGAATGCAAAGATTATAATGTCTCAGATTAGATCGTTTATCGCCATAGAATTACCACCTCAAATAAAAGTTAAAATTGAAGAAATTCAGAATAAACTGAAATCCTCAGGATCAGATGTAAGGTGGACGAGGCTAGAGGGAATACATCTTACGTTAAAATTCCTGGGTAACGTTGAGCAAGAAAGAATACCTGAAATATTAAATATAATTGAGCGGTGTTCCACTGGTAACACCTCTTTTATGCTTGAAGTTTGCTCCCTTGGCGCTTTTCCCAATGAAAGAAACCCCAAAGTGGTCTGGGTAGGTACTAAAGATGATAGTGGTAATTTAGGCAAACTACAAAAAACTTTAGAAAAGGGATTGTCCAACATTGGGTTTAAGGAAGAAGAACGGGCATTCTCTCCTCATCTGACTCTTGGGAGGGTTAAATCCCCAAAAAAGAAAAGGGAATTAGCTCAAAAACTGGAAGATTACAGACAGTGTGAATGTGGAACTTTTGAAGCGAAAGAGGTTTGTCTTCTTAAAAGTGAGCTTAAGCCAGGTGGTGCTGTCTATACTAAACTTAGAACGTTTACACTTCAATAAATAGAACGATGAATCATGAGCAAAAAATGTAACCACAGGGAACTCCGAGAGAGTTTATTTTTTTAAGACTTTGTGAACTCTATGGTGAATTGCAAGGAGGAAGCAAATGATCCAAGAAAACAATAAAAAGCAAGCAATCGACTTGGCAGTAACCCAGATTGAAAAACAGTTTGGGAAGGGATCAATCATGAAGTTGGGTGATGATTATATTGTACCGGACATTCCCATTATTTCAACTGGATCCATAGGTTTAGATCGCGCTCTGGGGATAGGTGGTGTGCCAAGAGGCAGAGTGATTGAAATCTATGGTCCTGAATCATCGGGGAAAACAACCCTCGCCCTGCAGATTATAGCGGAGGCCCAAAAAAATGGTGGGGTAGCCGCATTCATAGATGCCGAACATGCTGTAGATATTGGCTATGCTCAACAGCTTGGTGTTACAACAGATGACTTGTTGATTTCCCAACCTGATACAGGTGAGCAGGCGTTAGAGATATCTGAGATGCTTGTTAGAAGTGGAGCTATAGATATTGTGGTGATAGATTCGGTTGCCGCATTAGTTCCGCGAGCGGAGATTGAAGGCGAGATGGGCGATGCCCATATGGGCTTGCAGGCACGCTTGATGTCACAGGCATTGCGTAAATTAACGGCGGCAATTAGTAAGTCAAGAACGTCTATGGTTTTTATCAATCAAATCAGAATGAAAATTGGGGTTATGTTTGGCAACCCTGAAACAACTACAGGAGGCAATGCTTTGAAATTCTATTCCTCCATCCGATTGGATATCAGAAGAATAGAATCATTAAAGAATGCAGAAGGGATTTACGGGTCCAGGACAAGGGTAAAAGTAGTTAAAAACAAATTGGCACCACCTTTCAAAGAGGCACAGTTTGAAATCATCTATGGAAAAGGAATTTCCAAAGAAGGTGAGCTTATTGATCTTGGGACTGCCAATAACATCATTGAAAAAAGTGGCACCTGGTACTCCTATCAGAATGAACGCATGGGACAGGGCAGAGAAAATGCAAAGAACTTCCTAATCGAAAACCCCAAAATAGCAAATGAGATTGAAAAGAAGGTAAAAGATCAGCTTGGTTTGTCCACTAAAGAGAAAAAAGGTGGGAACAAAGAAGGGGAGAAATGAAATGGAGAAGGCAAATGAGACTGCCTTCCGTTTTTTATCCTATCGTCCTCGTAGTGTGGAAGAAGTCAAGAGGAAGCTTGAAGAAAAAGGCTTTTCCCCTCTAACCATCAAAAAAACACTGGCCAGAGTTAAAGAGCTTGGATACATAAATGATCGTGATTATGCATATGCCTTTGCCTGTTCCTCCATAAAAAACAAACAGTGGGGTACGATGCGTATTCATAGTGCTTTGCTAAGCAAAGGTGTTTCTAGAGAAATTGCCAAACAGACTGTTGCAAGAATAAAAGAAGAATTTGACATAAATCGGGTGGCACGTCAGGCATTTGAAATCAGGTTTGCCCATTTCGGATCTCACAAACAGGTTGATGAAAAAACAAGAAACAGGGCTGTTAACTATTTAAGAAGAAAAGGATTTTGCTGGGATACCATTTATACCGTCATTAAATCTGATCATTGAATTCAGCACCCTGGCTGTAAGAATATATCGAGTATCCAGCAACCGTGAACGACTTAAATAAGTTGACATTCAATAACCTGTCATTGCAAGCGATAGCAAAGCAACCTCATGGGATTGCTTCGTCGCTCACGCTCCTCGCAATGACATTTTATTTTTGTCGTTCACAATAGTATCACTTTAATTTCTACAACTTATCTTATCACCACAGATTTTTTAGCTAAGAGAGAATTCATAGACAATAATGATTACTGCGAGCGAGATTAGAAAACGATTTTTGCAATACTTTGAAAGTAAAGGGCACACACCTGTTCCCAGTTCCTCCCTTATTCCACTGAAGGACCCAACACTTCTTTTCACTAACGCTGGCATGGTACAATTTAAGAGTGTCTTTACAGGCGAGGAGAATCACGACTATACTCGAGCTGCCTCATCCCAAAAGTGCATGAGGGCAGGAGGGAAACACAACGATTTGGAAAATGTTGGTTATACTGCTCGTCACCACACCTTCTTTGAGATGCTGGGAAATTTCTCTTTTGGAGACTATTTCAAGAAAGAAGCAATTGAGATGAGCTGGGAGTTTCTGACTTCAAAAATGAATCTGCCCCCAGAGAAACTGTGGGTCTCTGTCTACCAGGAGGATGATGAAGCTTTTTCAATTTGGCATAATCTAATCGGTGTGCCCGATAAAAAGATAGTTAGGATGGGTGAAAAGGACAATTTCTGGGCTATGGGAGATACAGGTCCTTGTGGACCTTGTTCGGAGATCCTTATAGACCAGGGAGTGGAGATAGGATGTGGTAAACCGACCTGTAAGGTGGGGTGTGAATGCGATAGATTTTTAGAACTGTGGAATCTGGTATTTATGCAATACAATCGCGACGCTAAGGGTGAGCATTCTCCACTGCCTAAACCCTGTATAGATACAGGTATGGGCCTGGAGAGGATTGCCGCTGTTATTCAGGGGGTAAGTAGTAATTATGAAATCGATTTGTTCCAACCTCTAATCCAACAGATTGAAAATATCTGCCACATTAAGTACGGAAGCAGTAGACTGACAGATACCTCAATTCAGGTCATTGCAGATCACATGCGCGCAAGCACTTTTTTAATCAGTGATGGTGTTCTTCCTTCCAATGAAGGGAGAGGTTATGTGCTCCGACGTATCATACGCAGAGCAGCTCGCCACGGTAAAAAATTGAAACTGAATGAACCCTTCCTCTATAAATCCTGTAAAGTAGTGATTCAGGTAATGAAAGATGCTTATCCCGAACTGATCGATTCGCAAGAATATGTTGCAAAGGTGATGCAGGGAGAAGAAGAGCGCTTTGCGGAAACTCTGGATAATGGGCTAAGGATTTTAGGTGATGAAGTTGAATACCTGAAAAAACAGGGTGTAAAACAAGTACCCGGAGAGCTTGCTTTTAAGCTTTATGATACATACGGATTTCCATTGGATCTTACTGCTGATATTGTAAGGGAAGATGGATTTACCATAGATGAGGTTGCTTTCAAACACGCCATGGAAGCCCAAAGAAAAAGAGCGCGTGAATCCTGGAAAGGTTCGGGAGAAGAAGAGATAGATGATGTCTATAAGCAATTGTCCTTCTCTGGCAAGAAATCAACCTTTGTAGGTTATGAACAGATAGCAGCAACCTCTTCTGTTTCAGCCTTAATTAAAGAGGGAAGAGAGGTAGCAACAGCAGCAGAAGGTGATGAGTTAATGATACTCACTGAGCAAACCCCATTTTATGGTGAATCGGGCGGGCAAATTGGAGATGCTGGAGTTATAGAGAACGAAAATATGTCAGTAGAAGTTGTGGATACAATAATGCCCCTCCCTGAAGTCATCCTCCACAAGGGTATTATAAAGAAAGGTTCTTTACACCAGGGAGAATTGGTTAATCTTAAGGTGGATCGTACTAAGCGTACATCAACTGCATTGAATCATACAGCAACTCATCTTCTGCAGGCTGCGCTGAGGCAGGTCTTGGGAAATCATGTAAAGCAATCAGGTTCTCTGGTAACTCCTGAAAGATTTCGATTTGACTTTACTCACTTTAGTGCTGTTAGCAAAGAAGAACTTGACCATGTGGAAGCCATTGTTAATCGGAGAATTCGTGAAAATTATCCTGTGGAAACAAAAATCATTCCCTACCAGCAAGCAATGCAGATGCAGGTGATAGCACTCTTTGGAGAAAAATATAGCGAAATGGTAAGAATGGTTAAAATCGGCACCGTTAGTGTAGAACTCTGCGGAGGAACCCATGTCCATCACACAGGCAACATCGGTTTGTTTAAACTAATCGGTGAAAGCAGTGTTGCAGCGGGTGTCAGAAGAATAGAGGCGCTTACGGGAGAGGAAGCCATCCAATTCATTAAAAACGAAGAAAAAGCATTGGCAGAGTTGAGCAACCTTCTCAAAGCTAAGCCCGATGAGGTAGTAGCCAGGACTTCAAAAATGTTAGAAAAACAAAGGAAACTTCAAAAAGAAGTAGAAACACTGAAAAGCAGAATATTTAGCAGAAAATCTGATACTCTTGTAAGTCAGGCAAGAGATTTGAAAGGAGTCAAGGTAATCGCTACCTGTGTTGAAGCAAGCAATCAAAAAACCTTAAGGGAATTTGCTGACCAAATTAAAGAACAGCTAAAATCTGGTATCATCATCGTGGGTGGAAAAAGTCAGGAAAAGGCTCTTTTAGCTGTGGTGGTTACCAGGGATTTGATCCCTCCATACCATGCTGGGAAGATCATACAGGAGGTAGCAAAGGGTATTGGTGGTAGTGGGGGAGGGAGAGCAGATATGGCTCAGGCAGGGGGTAAAGAAAAGCATAAATTAGAAGAAGCGCTAGAGGCAGCATACAGTATTGTAGAAAAGTTGGTACCATAATTCTTTGTGGTTTATACTAAAAAATTATGAATCTCTTTTTCTTTTGCTTCATTTTCAACTGCTCTTCTTCTTCCGGTTCTAAGGGAATACCCATCAAAAGTTTTGCCTCTGCTCTATACTCGCTCTGAGGGAAGTCTTCAATTAATTTTAAAAGAGTATCCTTAGCTTTTTTTTCTTCATTAAGTTGTTGATAAGTCTTCCCCAGGTAGAAAAACACTTTATCCTTTTCCCTAATGTAAGGATACTGTGGTAGTATTTCTAAAAATCTTCCTTTGGCTGCCCAATATTCTTTGGTTTTGTAATAAAAACTTCCGATGTAGAAATCATGTTCAAACATCCTTTCTCTGCATATTTTGTATTTTCCCATAGCTATACCCGTAAAAGGGCTTGTGGGGTAGTGAGTTATCAGGTAATAGAAGTAATTGGCTGCATTTTCAGCAGGAGTCTGATCCCGGTCAATAAGCTCTATTTGCTTAAAATGGCACATGCCCAGTTGTAAGATGGCATATGGAACATCTGGATTGCTGGGGTGTAGACGCTTAAACTCTTCATAGAAATGAATGGCTTCAACGTATTCAGCCTTGAAATAGTGGATATCAGCCAATCTTAGTTCAGCTATAATGGCATGTTTACTGAGAGGGAATTTGTCTCTTAATTCTGTAAAAGTTGGTGCTGCTTTCCAGTAATCTTTTTTCTTGTAAAGTTCCATTGCCTTGTTGAAAAAATCTTCATCAGTTTGTGGCTCTTTCTTTTTTGAAGTACTGGCACAGCCAATGGATATTATAAACACAAGTGACAAGAAAAAACTCTTTTGTATTAGTAATAACTTGAACATAAAAACCTCTCAAAGATTATAAATGATGGGTCTTTCTTTCTGACGGGATAAAACTTGATTCAATTTTTACACGATAGACTTAATTAAGTCAAGTTACTCCTTTAATGTCTTGGTTTTAAACCTTACTTCATGAATACATAGATATAACGGGAACAGGTAGTTGAATATGTCTTTATTACCAAATTGCTTAGCTACTACCATTGGCAGTTTGCCTCTGGATGATGCCAAAGAAGCAACTAAACTTATCCTGACTTATACTCCCCAGATACCTGCCTGGGTTCAATTGGCAAAACGCCCTAAGGAAGGTATGATTATTCAATTTACTGAAGGTATGCCGGGTCTTAAAAGGTCAAATAAAAAAATATATTTTGACACAGAAGATCCGGGTTTCCAAGATGAGGTCTTGCGATTCTATGAATGCTACCTTGCCGCTGTTGAAGAACATTCTCCCACGCATTTAGAAAAATTCTCTCTTACTTCCCACTATGCTGAAGGGTTTCGCGTTCTAATTGAAGAGCTAAATCACGGTGAATATAATCCAGTCGCAATTAAAGGTCAGGTTACGGGCCCTTTTACATTAGCTACCAGCTTAACCGACCAGGATGGGAAAAGTGCATTTTATAACCCTCAGTTAAGAGATATCATTGTAAAAATGATATCTTTAAAGACAAAGTGGCAGATGCAAAAACTGCATTCTTTCGGCGTGCCTGTTATTATGTCTATAGATGAGCCATCTTTGGTAGGTTTTGGGTCATCTGCCTATCTGGGTATATCTGGAAGCGATATACAAAAAGACCTTAATGAAATAATAACCCTTATTCATAAAGAAAATGGCTATGCCAGTATTCATTGCTGTGAAAATACAGACTGGTCTATGCTCCTTGCAACTGAGATTGACATCTTAAGTTTTGATGCCTATAGCTTTTTTGATAAATTAATGCTATATTCTGAATCATTAAAAGAATTTATTGCAAGAGAAGGCATATTAGCCTGGGGGTTAATCCCAACTTCCCATCCGGAAAAACTGAAAGGAGAAACCGTAGATTCACTCATTAAAAAGTGGCAATCTTGTGTTAAACAACTTGCGGATTACAACATAGATACTGAAAAAGTTGTAAGATACTCTCTTATTACCCCAAGCTGTGGAGCAGGGTCTCTATCCCATGAGGGTTCCGTGAGAGTCTTAAAGTTACTAAAAGATGTATCCGAAGAGTTGAGAAAACTATATTTTGGCCAAATGCCCAGGTAAGTATGAATAAACACATAATGAAAAACCATACAGTTAAGTATGACACCATTTTGTTAGCGGGAGATACCGGAGCAAGCCGCAAGGTGTGTGGTAGGAATAAGTCTTTTTTAGAAATTGATGGAGTTCCTCTATTCCTTTATGTTCTTAAGTCGTTAGAAAAGGCGGATAATATTAATCGAATTTGCCTTGTTGGTCCCAAGGAAAGACTGAACCGGGCAATTGAGAATCATCAGCACTTTTTAGAAAACATAAATGATGTTGCCATACTTGAACAGGGCGAGTCTCTCTATTCCAATGCCTGGGAGTCCTTCCTTTACCTTTATCCTGAGGCTCGTGAAGTTGCCTCAAATAAATCGGTCGATCTGGAAAAAGCTGTGCTCTGTGTTCCAGGGGATATTCCACTGGTTACTCCCCTCGAGATAGATATGTTTATCAATCTTTGTGAAGTTGATAGGTACGATTATTTTCTGGGGATTGCCCCGGCTGAAAGTCTTCGCTGTTTCTATCCTCAAAAAGGTAGACCTGGCATTAAGACAAATTACTTCTATCTCAAGGAAGGAAAATATCGCCAGAATAATCTCCACTTGATAAAACCTCTAAAGGTTAAGAACAGGCACTATATTCAAAAGGTATATGACTATCGATATCAAAAAGATTTGAAAAATATTATAAAAATGGCTACTGAATTTACAAAGGTACATGTGGGACTAGAAGGTTTTTGGTGCTATTGTTTGCTTCATTGGAATCAGTTCCTTTCTCTAATTCATCTGGATCCCCTTACTCTACCCACGCGTAAATTGCTACCCTTGTCGTTTATAGAAAGCTGTGTATCCAGAGTTTTGGGAACTCGTTTTACAAATGTCGTTTCATCCTCAGCTGGTGCTGTTTTAGACATAGATAATGAAAAAGACTATAGAATTATGTGTGAGATGTTTTCGCACTGGAAAAACTATCAGCGTCAGCAAGAAGAAACACTTAAAACAAAACATGAACAGATTCATTTGAATTCAGTGTCCAGGCATGATGCTGCCTAGGACGATTTTTAAATAGATTAAATAACACAGATGAAATCAGCAAGTAAGATTATAAAGACTTTTACTATTGCTCTGTTTGTCACACTCCTTACCAGCGATTATGCCTATGCCTGGGGAGCCGGCATTCACATTATGGAAGGCTCTTACGTTTTGAATCACCTTAGTATGATTCTTCCCTGTATTGCTGAATCATTGAAAGCATTTCCCTACGATTACCTTTACGGTTGCATGAGTGCCGATATCTTCATTGGCAAAGGAAGCAGACGTCGAGATGATCATTGTCATAACTGGTCTGTAGCCATGAAGATGCTGGAGGTAGCTGATTCTCCCTCCCACTTTTCCTTTGCCTATGGTTATCTCAGCCATCTCTGTGCTGATATTATTGCCCACAATTTTTATATTCCCAACCAGCTTTATCTCACCACGTCAACTAAAAAGTTAGGTCATATCTACTGGGAATACCGTTCAGACGCTTATATAGAAAAAAAATATTGGCAATTAGCCAACGAGACCATCTCCAGACGTAACGTGAGCAATGATGAGTTCATGCAAAGGTTTTTCAAAAGCAAAGTCATTTCCTTTCAAACAAAAAAGAAATTATATGTGCGGAGCATTAAACTGTATGATCTGGAACGCTGGCAGGATATGATATCGCTTATATCGAGAAATTCTCGTTGGGATCTTCCTGAAAGCTATATCCTTCACCTCTATAAGCTTTCTTTAAGCCTCATCTTTGATTTTCTTAATCATTTGGATAACAGCATATGTCTGAACTATGATCCTGTAGGCAGTGATAATATCGGGGCTGCTAAGAAGAAACGATACGCTATTAAAAAAGCCCATGGTGAAAGACCCACAGAAAAAGCCTTTTGTATCCCTGCTGAAATTGTAAATCTTTCAAAAAAGACTTATGCAATGTATCTTTAATTGTTAATCCGATAAGGGATTGTAATGCTAAATAGCAAAACAGCAATTACTTTCTGGGGAACGAGGGGCTCTATTCCCTCTCCTGGCAAGGACAAATCGAAATATGGAGGGAACACCTCTTGTGTGGAAGTAAAGTTGCCCAACAATCAGTTGATTATACTTGATGCGGGAACAGGAATCAGAGAATTAGGGAAATCTCTTCTTCATAGAGAAAGGGAGGTTCGTGCTTATATCTTTCTTTCACACTATCACTGGGATCATATTCAGGGCTTACCCTACTTTGCTCCTGCTTATAATGCTGGTAATACACTCACCATTTTGGGTGCAAAGCATCCAAAATTCCCTTTGGAAAATATTTTTTCCAGCCAGATGGAATCCATACACTTTCCTGTAAAGTCCAGCTCTCTTTCAGCACATATCAACTTCAATCAATTATCCTTAGGAAACCATTATGTGGATGACACCGAAGTCAAAATCATAAGAGCTAACCACCCGGGAACAAACTTTTCCTACACATTAAACTTCGATGGTAAAAAACTTGTCTACATGACAGATAATGAGATTCTTCCCCGGCTTACCAAGGCTAAAAGCCATATTGCTTACGAGAGAGAAAAGTTTATTCGCTTTATTCAAGGAGCAGATATACTCATTCATGATGCTCAATATACTGACAGGGAATATCGCATAAAGAAAGGGTGGGGCCATTCTGCCTGGAAAGAAACTGTTAAACTGGCTGTGGAGGGAGAAGCAAAACACCTCCTCCTATTTCATCACGACCCGGATCACAGTGATGCTGTCATTGATTCTTTTGTAAAAGAGTGTAAAGAACAAATAAAGAAACTGAAATCTCCTATGAAATGCTCAGGGGCAATGGAAGGTAAGACTATTACTATTTGAAGAGGGTAAATGTTCCATTTGTGACATTATATTTATTATGTCATTGCGAGGAGCGTGAGCGACAAAGCAATCCCATGAGATTGCTTCGCTATCGCTCGCAATGACAATTCATTTCCTGCAAACTGTTTAATACTCTCATTAATTTTAGTAAGCAGACAGGTAAAAACAGACAAACAATGATAGAGATCTTGACAAATAATTTAGAAGCCGCTATTCAATCAGCCCCTCTGTTGGCTATTCTTATCTCACTGGCAGCAGGTATTTTAACCAGTTTCACTCCTTGTGTTTATCCTCTTATACCTATAACAGTGGGATTTGTAGGGGCTAAAGGGTCAAAAACAAGACTCAGAGGGTTTTATCTTTCCCTTATGTATGTTTTGGGTCTGGCTGTAGTCTACTCATCGCTGGGTGCCTTTGCTGCACTCACGGGAAAACTTTTCGGTCAGATACAAACCAATCCCTGGGCTCATCTGGCAGTAGCTAACATTTGTATAATTTTTGGTTTGGCTATGTTGGATGTGATTACCATTCAATTTACCTGGTTTGACAGATACGGAGTTACTGAGGACAAAACCAAAGGTGGAATCTCTGCTATCTTTCTGGGAGCGGCCTCGGCTCTGATTGCGGCTCCTTGTACCGCACCGGTTCTGGGTATATTGCTTACCTATGTGGGAACAAAACAGAATGTATCCCTGGGAATAGCCATGTTGTTCTTTTATGCCTTTGGAATGGGATTTTTACTTATTCTGATAGGAACATTTGCTGGACTTCTGACCTCTTTGCCACGGTCAGGAAACTGGATGGTTAAGATTAAAAAATGCTTTGGAGTAATGATGATCATTGTGGGTGAGTATTTTCTCATCAAAATGGGGCAACTTATGGTATGAAAGGAGTGAGCATGAACAAAAGAGAATCTCTTGTCTGGCGGTGTATTGTTTTTGTCATTTCCGTTGCCATGTTTCTTACTGGTTGTCCTTCTAATCAGGAGGGGAAACAACAGAACTTAAAAGCTTTCGATTTCTCTCTTAAGACCATAGAAGGGGAAGAGATACAACTGAAGAGCTATCAAGGGGAAAAGATTGTCCATCTGGTATTCTGGGCAACCTGGTGTCCTTCCTGTCTTATGGAGCTACCTAAATTAAAGAATCTTTATTATGCCGCAGAGAATAAACCTTATGAGGTGCTTTCAATTGATGTTGGGCTTAATGATTCTATAGAGAGAGTCAAACAAACTCAGGCAAGATACCAGCTTCCCTATAAAATCCTTTTTGATGGAACAGGAGAGGTGTCAAGAAGGTATGGTATCATTGGTGTTCCTACTCATATAATAATTAATAAGGAAGGAATGGTAATAGATAGATTTAATCAACTGCCTGAAAACCCCAAAACCTATCTTGCACAAGTGTTTTCACAATAGAGACAGTTTCTATTCTTTAAGCTGCTACCGTATCTTTCCTCTTGTGCATGGTAAACTCCCTGGATGCTGGATCTACATCTACTTCTATAAGGTCACCTTCAGAAAAATCTCCTTCCAACAGTTTTAGGGCAAGAGGATCCTGAATTTTTCGCTGAATAGTCCTTTTGAGAATTCTAGCCCCATAAACAGGGTCAAACCCCTGTTCAACCAGTAATCCTTTTGCCGATTCCGTTAATGTAATGGAAAGCTTCTTCTCTGTCAGCCTTTTATTCAAATAGCTCAGCTGAATTTCAATAATCTTTTTGATTTCTTCTTTCCCTAATGAATGAAAGATAATAATCTCATCAACGCGGTTTAAAAATTCTGGTTTAAAAGTTGAACGGACAACTTCCATCACTCTTTTTTGCATTTCATCATAGTCTTTTTCTCCCATATCCTGTATCCATTGGCTTCCCAGATTGGAAGTCATGATAATAAGAGTGTTCTTAAAATCAACGGTTCTCCCATGTCCATCGGTTAGCCTTCCATCATCCAATATTTGAAGAAGAATGTTAAACACCTCAGGATGAGCCTTTTCTATTTCATCAAGTAAGATGACTGAATAGGGTTTTCTTCTAATCGCCTCTGTGAGATAACCACCCTCCTCATATCCAACATAGCCAGGTGGAGCACCTATGAGTCGTGCAACGGAATGTTTCTCCATGAACTCAGACATATCAATTCTTACCATAGCCTGCTCATCATCAAAGAGGAATTCTGCCAGCGCCCTGCCCAATTCTGTTTTTCCTACACCAGTAGGACCTAAAAAGATAAAAGAACCGAGAGGCCGGCTGGGGTCCTGCAAACCGGATCGAGATCTTCTAACCGCATTGGAAACGGCATTGATTGCTTCGTTCTGGCCGACTACTCTCTTCTTGATTCTCTCCTCCATTCTGACCAGTTTTTCCAACTCACCTTCTAGCATTTTAGAAACCGGAATGCCAGTCCACTTGGCCACCACTTCAGCAATATCTTCTGCATCAACCTCTTCTTTAAGCATCTTCTGATTTTTCTGAATCTCATTCAGGTTATTGCTTTCTTTCTGTAATTGTTCTTGAAGCTGTGTTAGGGTAGAGTAGCGAATCTGTGCAACTTTTTCCAGATTGCCTTCTCTCTCTGCCTTCTGTTCTTCCAATCGAGTGTTTTCTATCTGTTCTTGTAATTCCTGTATCTTTTTAATGATTTCCTTCTCCTGTTCCCAATGAACTTTCATGGCTGAACTTTCTTCTTTGAGCTCAGCCAGTTCTCTTTTCACTTTCTCCAGCCTTTCTTTAGAAGCTTTGTCTTTTTCTCTTTTTAAAGCCTCACTTTCGATTTCTAACTGGACTATTTTCCTGTTCACTTCGTCAATCTCTGTAGGAAGACTATCCATTTCAATCCTTAGCTTTGATGCAGATTCATCAATCAAGTCAATGGCTTTATCAGGAAGGAATCTATCTGAAATATAGCGATTGGATAACGTTGCTGCCGCAACAGTTGCCGAGTCCAGAATCTTAACACCATGGTGAACCTCGTAGCGTTCCTTAAGGCCTCGAAGAATCGAGATGGTATCTTCCACAGTAGGCTCGCCAACTATAATGGGCTGAAATCTCCTTTCTAAAGCAGTATCTTTTTCAATGTATTTCCTGTATTCGTTTAGGGTGGTGGCTCCTACACATTTCAATTCACCTCTGGCTAATGCAGGTTTTAGCATATTGGAAGCGTCGATAGATCCTTCGGCTGCTCCTGCTCCTACCACCGTGTGAAGTTCATCTATGAACAATATAATTTCACCACTTTTTTCTTCAATCTCTTTTAAAACTGCTTTGAGTCTGTCTTCAAATTCTCCTCGGTATTTGGTTCCGGCAACCAGGGATCCCATATCCAGTGCAACTACTCTCCTGTTTTTAAGACTTTCAGGAATGTCTCCATTGACGATCCTCTGAGCCAATCCTTCAACAATTGCAGTTTTTCCTACCCCTGGTTCTCCAATCAATACAGGATTGTTTTTGGTCCTTCGGGATAAAACTTGAATGACCCTTCTGATTTCGTCATCTCTTCCAATAACTGGATCAAGTTTGCTTTTACGAGCCAGATCAGTTAAGTCTCTACTGTATCTTTTGAGAGCCTGATACTTTTCCTCGGGGTTAGGATCAGTTACTCGATGGCTCCCCCTTATGCTAACCAGCACATTATACAGATCATCTTTGGTAACACCCAGTGAAGATAATATTTTCGAAGCTTCTCCGCCTTTTTCATCTGCGACAGAGATAAAAATGTGTTCTGTACTTACATATTCATCTTTCAACCTTTCAGCTTCTTTAAAAGCCTGATCCAATACTTTTTTACTGCGTGGAGAAATGTGGGGCTGTCCACCGCCAGCGCCATAAACCTTGGGAATTTTGTTTAGAGCTTCCTCTACCTGTTTTAAAATAACAGGTATGTCAACTCCCAATTTTAGTAATATAGCAGGAACAGTGCCTTCCTGCTGTAACACCAAGGCCATCAGGATATGCTCCGGTTCAATCTGTTGATGGTCATATTTATCAGTAATGTTTTGAGACTCCTGGATAACTTCCTGAGCCTTGATGGTAAATTTATCAAACCTCATAGTGTCAATCCTCCACAATCTATCTTAATAAAAACTTATATTATCACTTAGCCTACTGGATAATCAAATATAAAAATCTGGTTATCCTAAAATATCCAGTTGAATGCCTTAATGAAATTGTTAGCAGTACTGGATTCCCGGTTGCGCGGGAATGACATGTTTTTTCAATCGGTTCCATCCTTGTCTGTCATCCCTGCGAAAGCAGGGATCCAAGAACTAATAGACAACTTGAGTATTGTAGATAATCAAATATAAAAAAATAATGGCTAAAAAAGGGGCAGCCAAAGCTGCCCCCTGGACTTAATTAACTTCCACTGGTATCGATTTTGGTTTAGCCTCTTCTGTTTTGGGAAGAGTAACTTCGAGTATCCCATCTTTGTATTTGGCTTTTATTTTTTCAACATCCACAGTTGAAGGCAGTGTAAAGGATCGATGGAAACTTCCATATGATTTTTCGATCCTATGATAGTTTTCTTTTTTATCTTCCTTTTCGAACTTTCTTTCACCTCTCAAAGCAATCACACCATCATTAACATCAATGTGTACGTCCTCTTTCTTTATTCCAGGCAGATCTGCTTTGAGGGTAATCTCTTTATCTCCTTCGTGGATATCCACTGCAGGGTAGAATGTACCCAGATTCATCTCTTCTTCCTTACGGGTTGTTGGCAATGTTTCTTCAAACAATCTGTTCATCCTTTCCTGAAGAGTAGAAAGTTCACCAAAAGGATCCCATGTTCTTGGACTCCATCTTATAAGTGCCATTATAATCACCTCCTTTTCGTTAATTTATTTATTCTTTGTCTGCAATGTAAATATAAGCATCATTTTCTTTCTGTCAACATCGACGGCTTTGCAAAAAGTCAAGAATCGTGTCACTCCCGCGAAACCTGTCCTCGACCTGATCGGGGAGCGGGAGTCCATAATAGCCTGAAATAACTGGATTCCTGCTGGAGTTTATCCCGTACTTGATACGGGGCAGGAATGACAAATAAGGGGCAAATTGGATTTTTTACGAGAGCATCAAATTTTATTTTCGATTGCAATAAAAACTTTTTTTGGTATTATCAGGTCATTCGGCAAACGAGTGAAAACCAGGTAGCAAATACTTATGCTTAAGAATTTCTTTGAACCTAAATCCGTTGTGGTACTGGGTGCTTCTGCAACCCCGGGTAAGGTTGGATACGATGTCCTTAAGAACCTTATTAAATCCAAATATAGAGGCAAAATATTCCCTGTCAACCCAAAATCCTCAGACATTCAAGGTTTAAGAGCATATCCCAGCATCTTAGATATAAACGAGGATATTGACCTGCTAATCTATATTATACCTCCCCAATTCATTCTCAAAACTCTTGATGATTGCAAAAAGAAGAATATAGATTCCATTATTGTTATATCTGCTGGTTTTAAAGAAACGGGGTCAGCAGGTGCCAAAATTGAAAGAGAGATGCTAATAAAAGCAAAAGAGATGAATATTCGTATCCTGGGTCCCAATTGTTTAGGACTGATTGATACGTCCTCTCGTCTTAATGCTACGTTTGCTCCAGGTATGCCTTCTGAAGGTAATATTGCATTCTTTTCCCAGTCAGGTGCCCTTTGCATTGCCATACTGGACTGGGCTTTGGGTGAGGGTATTGGTTTTTCCAAGTTTATAAGTTTGGGCAATAAATCTGATCTGGGGGAAATAGACTTCCTGAAATTTCTAGCCGATGATGAATCCACTAAAGTTATTCTGGGATATTTGGAGGGTATTGAAGACGGAAGAGCTTTTATGCGTGTAGCTCGAGAAGTTTCCAAAAAGAAGCCTGTTATTATTACTAAATCAGGTGGAACTTCAGCGGGCGCGAAGGCTGCTTCCTCCCATACCGGCAGCCTTGCTGGTTCTGAAAAGTCGATTAAAGCTGCTTTTCATCAAGCAGGGATTATCCGTGCAGATACGGTTAGCGATCTTTTCAATTATGCACTCGCTTTCGCCTGCCAGCCGATTTCCAAGGGGTCTCGCATTGCTATCCTTACCAATTCAGGTGGGCCAGGAATAATGGCTGCAGATGCTATAGAACAATATAAACTCAATCTAGCATCGTTTTCCAGGGAAACACAGGAGCAGTTACGATCTTCCCTTCCTACGATT
>RCNB010000838.1_pt1 | contig 20016 bp, 20 predicted proteins | sample 2041321 | NCBI WGS metagenome assembly RCNB01 (sample SAMN09708232, study PRJNA481090) | Marine sediment metagenome, whole genome shotgun sequencing project. | reverse complement strand
AACCGTCGCTGCTTCCAATGTCAGCGATGGCGGCGGCGCCAATCCGCTTTCCGGCTATACCATTGTGCAGGCCGACAGTATCGACGCTGCATGTGAAATGGCAAAGGGCTGTCCGGCACTGGCGTCCGGCGGCAGCGTCGAAGTTGGCGAATGCATGCCAATGTAATCGCAATTCAAATACATTCTGGAGCGCCCGGTTGAGCTGGGGGCTTCAGACATCAGAAGCGAAGGAGCACTCAAATGACAACTGAACTCTGGTATCTTTTCCTATCTTCCATCGTGCTGGCCGTTCTGTGGATCCCTTACATCATCGGCGTCGTCAAATTTGAGGGGCAGCTCGCACCGGAGGACTACACAAATCTGCGCGAAACCGAAAAATCGCCGGTTTGGGTAAAGGCGCCAACCGCGCTCACCTCAATATGGTGGAGCAGTTTGGTGCATTTGCAGGTCTTGTCCTGGTTGCCCACGCCGCAGAGATTTCAACGATCGCAACGGCGACAGCGGCGGCAGTGTTTTTTTGGGCAAGGATTGTGCACGCACTCATCATGCTCACTGGTTTTGCGCGGTTCAGTGCGCGAACGCTCACATTCACGCTGGCGTTTTTCTCACTGATGGTTATCGCGTTTGAAATCGCAAGAAAATCGATCTGAAACGTCCCACTTGGTTGCCACCACAGTGCCGCCGTAGATGAAATTGCTGGCAGCTTCCTGCCTTGCAAAAAGGAGTACCGAACATGAATGCGCCTGAAATCGCAAACCGTGACCAATGGCTGGCAGCCCGTAAGGCACTGCTGGCTGAAGAAAAAGCCTTTCAGCGCAAGCGCGATGAATTGAGCGCAATGCGCCGCGCCCTTCCATGGGTGACTGTTAAGGAAGGATATCGTTTCGCAGGACCGGATGGCGAAATGGCTTTGGGTGATCTGTTTGGCGACAAGAGCCAGCTTATCGTACAGCACTTCATGCTTGGCGCAAGCTGGGAGGAAGGTTGCCCGTCCTGTTCATTCTGGGCTGATGGCTTCAACGGAACAACCGATCACATGGCGCATCGTGACGCGGCTTTTGTCGCGGTGTCCAACGCGCCGTTTTCAAAAAATTGAAGCCTACAAAAAACGCATGGGCTGGAACTTCGACTGGGTTTCCTGCCACGGCTCAAAGTTCAACCACGATTATCACGCCTCCTTCACGCCCGCAGAAATGCAAGGCGGCAAGATCGAATATAACTACCGGAAAACGACTTTTCCGAGCGAGGAAGCACCTGCCATCAGCATATTCGCCAGGGACGACGCCGGACATCTGTACCATACCTATTCCTGTTATTCACGTGGTCTCGACAACATGAATGTCACCTACCAATATCTGGATCTCTTGCCCAAAGGCCGCGACGAAGACCAACTTGCGCACCCGATGGCCTGGGTCAAACGACACGATCAATACCAGTAGATTTAGGAGAGGAGCAAAAAAGATGTGCTTGCTTGTTGAATATTCGATTGTCCCAGGAAAGGCACCCGAGCAAATTGACGCCCTGAAATCATTTGTTGCCGCGTTGAAAGAGCTCGGCGACAGTGGTTTTGATTATACGTCTTACGAGACGAACGACCCTACGAAATTTATCGCAGTGTTTGATTTTGATGACGAGATGGCCAAGGACCGGTTTCTGAACAGTCAGGCATTTGCCAACTATCGCGATGGCACAAAAGGCCGCTTCACCGGTCCACCTTCAACGACAAACCTGAATCTGGTCGCAAGCACGAGGTCTTGACCATTGGTGCCAGAGCCAATGCAGAACAACGCTGGCGGCGCTGCAGTTGGGCGCCCTGTCAGGCGACCTGGTCGCCGCAATGCCACATGCCTTTGAGGACCGGGATCCCGTCCAGAATGCCAAACCGGATGATTTCGCCGCGCAGTTCTGGCTCTAGTGCACAGCGATCATGAACGCCGACAGCTTTCGCGGGGTTTGCATGAACTTGACCTCGCTGACGCCTTCAAAGTCTTCGCCTTTGGCGTTGGATATGGATACGCAGGAGAAATCCGCAGCGAAGGATCGCTCGACTATGCCGAATGGGACCAAATGACGATGGTTCGCTGATCATTGTCCCGCCTCCTTATTGCCAACGTCACTCCGGTCACGATCGTGCTTTTCTTCCGGACACAGAAATAACGATGACAATTATCGCCCCGGTCACGATAAGACGGTAACCCGCGCTCAGGCCCACCGTATTGAGCATCGAAACCAGCAGAAACATGAACAGCGCCGCCCCCCAAAGGCCCGTCAAGTTGGCGAACCCTCCCGCGACGGACGTACCTCCAATGACAACAACCGCGATGGACATGAGCAAGTATTGCTCACCCATATTCAGCGCCGCGCCACCGGAAAAACCTGCTAGGAAAAAGCCGCACAAAGCTGCCAGAATAGCGCACATCGTGTACGTCAGATAGCGCGTGCGCTCGACACGAAAGCCGGCAAGCTTTGCAGCCCGTTGGTTCTGCCCTATCGCCATGACAGCCAATCCAAACGGCGTCCGGTGTAGGACAAAAGCCATGGCCAGCGTCATGAGCAATACAACAAGAGTAAGAACCGGCACACCCAATATTTTGGCGACCGCAAAATCACCTAAAATCTCTGGTGGCTTTATGCGCAATCCACGGTTCGACCAAATCGCCGTGGACTGATAAAGGAACGAAGCAGACAAAGTTGCGATAATCGGCGGTATCCGCAAGAACAGGATAAGGAGAAAATTAAGAGTTCCGATGGCGAACCCAACCCCAAGTGAAATCAGCAATCCCGGAATCAGTAACGTCGGATCTCCGTTCATGAATTTCATTGCCAGCGTCGCCGAAAGAGTCATGCAGGAAGGAATTGACAAGTCCACATTTCCCGGGCCCAGCGTGATAACAAACATCTGACCGGTGGCAACGATCACAAAAAACGTGCCGAAAGACGCCGCCGCCGACAGAACCTGCCCTCCTGCTCCGATGCCCGCCAAAACAGTAATAACCAGCCACATTGAAACCGCGCCCAGCCAAGCCCAAATCCATGGCATTTGCGTCAGCTTCTTCAGTCTGTTCATGTGCCTTTCCCCTGAGCGTTGACCAGCAGCCGCAAAGCCAAAACCAAAATCAGGATCGCCCCTTGGGCACCAATTTGCCAATCTGGGTTGAGCCGCAGAAAACTGAGAAATGAACCGGCGAGCGCAAGCGTCAAAGCACCAACTACCGCTCCGATCGGCGAAACCCGCCCCCCAACAAATTCACCTCCGCCCAATATGCCGCCTGCAATCGACAACAGTGTGTAGCGCAGCGCGATGTTGGCATCAGCCGAGGTGGTCAGCCCAACCAGCGCCATTCCGGAAAAACATCCAAACAGCCCGGCGAGGCCAAACATTGTTGCCTTGATGCGCAGCATAGACCAGCCTGCGCGTTCAACTGATTTCGGGTTGCCCCCTGCTCCCCTGAGGACAACTCCGGCGGCCGAACGCATCAGGCCAACATGAACGATAAGCGCAATCGCCACCGAAGCAATGATCGGGAACGGGACCAACGCAGGCTTGAGCGTCATCAATGTACGGATCCAGCCCGGAGCCGCACCCCCAGGTGTTGGCAGTATCAGAACCGCAATACCGGTCCACACAAACGACATCCCCAGCGTCACGACAATCGACGGCAAATTGCGCAAATGAATAAGGGCGCCCAGCGCGGCATAAGCCGCGACACAGGTTGCCAGTGCAAACATGCCCAGTAGCGGCGTGTCATTCAGCCAAGTTGCCGTAATACAGGCTGTCAACGAAATGAATGCACCCAGTGACAGGTCGAGGTCGTTCACACAAAGAATGAACATTTGCGCGATTGTGGCCAATGCAATTGGCACCGCGAGATTTAACAGCAGGTTGAGGCCGAAATAGCTCATCGTGCGCGGTTGCAGATAGAAAATCGCGGCCAATATTGCCGCCAAGGACAGCACTGGCAAAAGAGTGCGCATCATCGCCGGTGTCAAAAAGCGGGACATGCGTCAGGCCTCTTCCGCTTCAAAAGAACTGCTCAGGATATTGGCCTCGGTTAGATCCGAGCCGGCAAGTTCAGCGACAATATGGCCTTCACGAAAAACATAGACACGGTCGCAGTGTTTTAACTCGTCCGTTTCCGTTGTGTACCAGATCAACGCACGGCCCAAGGCCGCTTCATCTTTTAGGATTTCGTAGACTTCCTGTTTGGTGCCCACATCGACTCCGCGCATTGGATCATCCATCAGTACGATCCTCGCATGCGCGCCCAAGGCGCGGGCGAACAAGGTTTTTTGTTGATTTCCCCCCGAAAGGGACAGGATATTGTTGGCCATATCCGGTGTGCGTATCGACAGGCGTTTTTGCCATCTGTCCGCCTCTTCACGTTCCTGCGCGAAGTCTACAGAAAAGCGTTTGACCAATCTGTGGATTGAACTGGCCGAGATATTCTTGCTGATCGACCAAAGTGGAAAAATTCCATCCGTTTGACGATCCCCTGCGACAAAAACCACCTTTTCTCTAACCACTATCGAGGTTCGTGCGCCCTGCGCCGCTTCGAAAATCTTGACTAGGAATTCTGTTTGACCATGCCCACTCAGGCCGGCGAAACCCACAATTTCTCCCGGATAGAGTTGCAGCTGATAGCCGTTTTCATACGGTCCCGAAACCACCGGTACGCTGGCCTCTTGCTTGGTGCTGGCGCGTGCACCAAACTCACTTTTATCGGCAAGAACATCTCCCATATCCCGGACCAGCCGTTCCCGGTCGAATTCGGCTGCAGTGCCGACCGAAACGACCATGCCATCGCGCATGACAACGATGGAGTCTGACGCATCCAGTATTTCGCCCAGCAAATGAGAGATCAGCACCACACTGCCCCCTTGCGTCACAAACTTCCGGATGAATTTGACAAGCTGCATGGCAGCAATGTGGTCAAGCGACGATGTCGGTTCGTCCAAGACAACAAGTTCGACTTCGGCGTTCACAGTCGAAAAAGCCCGGGCGATCTCAACCATCTGTCTGCGTGCGATTGTCAGCGATCCGACTTCGGCCTCTGGTGAAATGCCGCTGCCGGGGAATATCTGCTCCATAATCTCGGTAATGACTTTGCCGGCCTTATGTCGCCAACCAAATCCTTTGATTGATGGGTGCGAAATACGCAGATTTTCGGCAACCGTCAGGTTGGGACAAAGGGAAAGTTCCTGAAAGACACAGCGAACCCCGGCTTGAACTGCGGCTGCCGGGCCATAGCCACGATCAAAGGTCTTACCTGCAACGCTCATGGTGCCTTTGTCAGGGGTAACCAACCCGGACAGCACATTCATCAGCGTCGACTTTCCTGCCCCATTGTGCCCGACAAGACCAACGCATGTACCGCGCCTGACCTCAAAATCCACACCTGCCAAGGCACGGGCGGCGCCGAAACTCTTTTCAACGCCGCCCATTGTCACTAAAGGTGCTGTGTCTTGCATGTGGCGGTCTTTCTATTGGTCTCATTCATGCAGTCGCAGCCAGAGAAATGCTTACATTCCCTTCATCACCGCAATTGAGTCATCCAGAGAATACTCTACATTGGCGACGCCGCCAGCCTGAGTATTTGCAAGGCTCGCTTCCAATGTGTCCTGACTGATGCTCAGGAACGGAACTGAAATATCTTGCGGAACTTCGGCACCGTCCAAAACTTGCTGTGCAACCCAGAAGGCGAGCGTCGAAACACCCGGTGCAATTGAAACAGACATGGTTTCATAACCGTTGGCGTCTTTTTGTTCCTTCCACCAGGTCAATTCATCATGACGATTGCCCATTACGATGATCGGCGTATCGCGACCTGCTGCTTTGAACGCTTGAGCTGCGCCATACCCGTCACCACCCTGCGTTACGACTCCTATGATCTCCGGCAGGCTGGGAAGGATACCAGCAACGGCTTTCTGTGCGACATCTTGCGCCCAGTCACCGTGTACCGAACCCTGAATAGCGAACTGGGCGTTTTCGGCCACGCCTTTGTGGATACCCCCCGAAATTTCGTCATCCACGAAAACACCGGCAAGCCCGCGGATCTCTAAAAGGTTTCCACCATCCGGGAAACGCTTGGCCAGATACTCGACCTGCACTTTGCCCATGTTATGGAAATCAACGGCGATGCGATAAGCGCAGGGTTCAGTTACAATGCCGTCGAAGGAGACAACAACAATTCCAGCATCGCAGGCCTCTTTGACAGCTCCATTGAGTCCCTCAGGCGATGCGGCATTGATGACAATGGCATCATAGCCCTGAAGGATCAGGTTTTGAATTTGCGCGGCTTGCTCAGTTACCTGATTTTCGGCGGTAGTAAAAGCATCCGCAGCCGCAACCGTTCCATCGGCTACGGCCGCGCTGGTCACTTTCTCCCAACTCGTGAGCATGGCTTGTCGCCAAGAGTTACCAGCATAATTGTTTGACAGTGCGATCTTCTTTCCGGACGTGTCCGCAAGAGCCGAAAAACCGGTCGAAAGCGTGATTGCTGCAGCTGTTACGCCGAGCATACCGATTGTCGAAAATTTCATATTTTCCTCCCACTACGAAACCAGACGTTAATATTTTGCGCCCAATCTCTGGCCCAATAAGGTCACAGACTAGGCAATAGGGTGGGTAGCGAAACCCGTAGTTGCGACCTATTCGATGCGCGTCTCTACAGGGGGCATTGCGGGTTTCCGCAGGTGCAGGAACCTTGCAGAATGTTTCAATTCGCCCGCTCGGCCCGCCATTCCTTCAATTTATCTTCGGCCACCGACAGGCCCTCAAGATTCAGCAGTCCGCGGGCCAGGGCAATTGCCACAGCACGGGACCGGGAATTGAATATGGGGCCCGTCTCAAGCGAGATAACTTCCTGCTCAATTCCCAGTTTTTCGTAGAGATGCTTGAGGCGTGACTGCACGGAGCGGGTTGAAATTCCCCGGCGTGCCGCGATTGATTTGTCGGTCATGCCCAGAGCTATATCCATGAGCACTTCAAATTCCGTGTTGCTCAGACCTTCGTGAATGTCCTGAGCACGCTGTTGCACGCCGCGGATCTCACGATCGATGATGCATTGATCCTCTCGAAACACGCCCATAACGGCCAGACCCAGCCGGTGTTCGGATGCGGTTTTGAGAAGATAGCCATAGACGGCTTCGCTGGGCACAATGCGTGAGATACCACGGACATAAGCCTCGTCTGAAAAATTTGACCAAAAAAGGATGCGCATATCTGGATGCAGCTTCCAGATCGTTGAGGCAGCAGAAATACCGCTCATCTTTGGCATCTGGAGGTCCATCACCACACCGTCAACCTGATTGGCGTGAATTATTTCCATCGCTTCCTCGCCGTTGGTTGCCTCAAAAAGGGTCTCACATTCCGGAAGCGAAGCCCGTACAGTTGCTGAAAGGAAAGTGCGGTGAAACGGGTCATCTTCGGCGATTAGAATGTTCACGTTCATGACCTCCTAAAGCGTGTCGCAGTGCGTTGGAAATTAACAGGTGCTTCCGGCACAGGGTCCGGACTACCCGTTGGCATCAAAACGCTTTCTGGAATGGTAAGGACTGTCCGACTGCCTTGACCGTTGGTGTTGCGGTGAAAGGCAACATCGGAGCCAATAAGAGCGGCACGAATTCGAATATTGTCAACGCCACCGGAAGACCGCCGCCAGCCCTCAGAAGGTTCGTTACCGTCATTAGCGACCGAAATCAGAATCTGATCTTCGGATCGCCACAATTCAACTGAAATACGCGAACACTCCGAGTGTTTGATCGCGTTGGTCACGGCCTCTTGGACAATACGAAACACAGCTATGCGGATCCGATCCGGGCCATTATCCAATGCATTATTGGTTTCATCGGACACAAATGCGCGGATTGGACGGTCAAGGCCTTGGGTCACGCGATCAAGTTGAGCCTCAATTGCCTGCGTAAGTCCAAACAGCTCCAGGACTCCTGGTTTTGCGTTCTCGATAATCCCGCGCAATTCGGAGGTGCAGCGTGAAATGCTGTCGGACAGTTGCATCAATTCCTGTTGATTTGGATTTGCTTCGGTCGCAAGTTGCGTCACACGCCGGTAAATTGCCGATAAATCCGCCAATGTCTGGTCATGTAGCTCCATCCCAAGGCGCTGACGCTCGGTTTCCATCGCCTCCGTCAGTCTTTGCGCTCCGAGGCGAATCGATTGCTCGCGCCCTCGCGCCGCCCCTTCAGCCAACGCGGAAACACGCGCTTGCTCGCCCATATTCACCGCATAAACATAAGGCGAAATCAGATCTGCTATATTCTGCGCGACCACGAGATCATTTTCGTCATACGCGTGTTTGCGATGCAGTGAAAAATTCAACGAACCAAGAACCTCGCCGTGAACATAAAGCGGCACGTGGATACGGCTGTGCAAATTAGCTTCGTATATCGGCGCATCAAACGCCCCATCGAAATGAAACCGCGAGTCTTCCCACGCATCACCAGTCAGGATACTGCCGCTTTCGCCCTGCAATACCTGTCTGATCGGCGAAAGGGCATTTGGCAGTTGCTTGCCGTTAGTGCCCCAAACGGTGCTGACTCCGGTTTCGAATGCCATATGCATGGTACGGTCCACCGGGTTAACAATCGCCACATCCAAATGGTCATACTCAAGCAGTTTCGAGCAAACCGCACCGGCGATCCGGTTGAGAACATTCTGGTAATCAAGCTCTCCAGCGACCGCGCGCGAAATCGCGAGGTAATGTTCAAGGAAATTTTCAGTCGGATCAGCCATTGGTCGCCTTTATTTCCTGCCCAACGTTAGGTGATCAACGCTCGTTCGCCAAGTTCAGCATGCGTCAACTGACTGCTGATCTGCGCACGGGTCAATGCGGGAACCCGCAGATGGTTCTGCAGTGACACGAACCCATTGGAGAGGAAGTCGGCTGTGACGGCATTTGGGAACAGGTTATCTTTTACTGATTCAATATATGAGAAACATAAATGTCTGATCACATCTGCGCACATGACACCCGGTTCTATGAACTGACAATACCAAATGCCGAGCTGACCAAACATGCCGGTGGAATGTTGTGGACCGAAGGTCCGGTCTACTTTGCTCAGGGCGATTATCTGTTGTGGTCGGATATCCCGAACAACAAGACCTATCAGTGGGCTAACGAGATGGGCGTTCGCGTTTTTGACAACAACGCCAACAATTCCAACGGGCACACGATTGATCGTCAGGGAAGGTTGATCAGTTGCGAACATCTAACAAGACGTGTGACCCGCCGTGAGCACGATGGCACGGTCACTGTTGTTGCAGATTACCACGAGGGCAAGCGCCTGAACTCACCGAACGACGTGATTGTAAAATCCGACGATTCGATCTGGTTTACAGATCCGCCATACGGAATCCTGAGCGATTACGAAGGCAAAACTGCCGATCAGGAGCAGGCCGGATGTTATGTCTATCGCGTGGCAGAGGCTGGGGCAGAGCCGATTGTTGTTGCGAACGATTTTGTCAAACCTAATGGTCTGGCATTCTCGCGTGACGAATCCAGGCTCTACATCTCGGATACGGGTTTGTCGCATGACCCGCAGGGGCCGCACCACATCCGAGTTTTCAAAGTGCAGAACCAAGACCTGATCGACAAGGGTGTGTTCGCTGAAATCGAACACGGCGTTTCAGATGGCTTTCGCCTCGATGAACAGGATAACTTATGGACCAGCACCGGCCGCGGTGTAAGTTGCTATGACCAGTCAGGGCTGCTGCTCGGCGAGATCCTTGTGCCGGAAGTCGTCTCGAACGTCTGTTTCGGCGGGCCAAAGCGAAACCGCCTATTCATTACAGCGACGACATCGCTTTTCTCCATATTTTTGGGCGTACAGGGATAGCCACGTGATTGTCAGACCACGTCGAACTCGTCTCAGTTTCCGGCAGAATGTATGACCCTGCGCTGAATTAAGCTGCCGTCTTTTGGGGAGAGCGGAGGTGTGGTTGAGTTTGTAATCGGCCCGGCCATAGAGAGCGCGTTTCAAAATGAAAGGGCTGAAGACGGGAACAAAACCACCGCGTCACCCAACGCCAGACCAACCAGAAATTCAACTACTACGCCGTTGTTTTCGCCAACTTGAACCGTGCGCATTTTGGCTTTGCCATCATCTACTTGAAACGCAGCCCAACCTTGATCGTGCCGGAATAGAGCGATGGATGGCACGATAATTGCATCGTCATTCTCCCAAGTCACAATGAGCACTTCCACCCGACACCCGTGGGCCAATTTCCCCGATACATTTCCCGGTAGGGTAGAATCGATGATTGTTTCGACAGGCTGTTCTTCGATGCCCAGTGCCGAGTGTTTTGTAAATCCGCATGGATCAATGCGGCTCACCTTGCCTAGCAGAGTCTTGGCACCGCCCCAGTTGGTAACGATCACTCGATCTCCAGAAGTATCCTGCACGGCACTCGACGACAGAAGTTCAGCTACGACTTCCAGATCACTGTCAATACTCCCTATTGTCAGAATAGGTTGACCTGCAGGCAGAGTTGTTTCGCTTTTTTGGATGACTTGCAAAATAGCCCCATCGACCGGCGCCCGCAGGGAAATATCCCGCGAGAAATCAAGTTCGGAACCTATCACAGAAACCAGCCCCAAATCATCAAACCCGCCCAACTGCGCAGTCATCTCAACGATTTCTTTGACGCCTACAATTGCGCGCGTCGCCTCAATACACTCAGCGGTCTCACGACATACGAATACATCAGCAAAATCTAGACTTCTCAGCCAGATCAATTCATCCTAAATCCGATCCACCAGATGCCGGGACCAAACACCTAGGTTGATTCTCACCTCGCCTTAGGTCTGTTTCCTCTGACAATACCTCAGCGCGTTGCAGCCTGTAGTGTCAGCAGTGCCCGTGCCGGGCTGTTGTTTCGCCCACTACAACACGGAAAATACCTGCCCGCCCATCACTGACTATCCAATTAGCGATGGCAGCCAAAGCGAGACCTGCGGGACAAAGGTCACCAATAACAATGCGACCAGAATGGCCAAATAGAACGGCCAAATCGATTTCATTGCCTCTTCAATTTTGATCCTACCCACGGCGCAGCCAACGAACAGACATGTGCCGACTGGCGGCGTACAGAGCCCGAGACCCAAGTTGATCAGCATCATGATCCCAAATTGCGTCGGGTCCATGCCAAGCCCTTTGGCAATCGGCAGAAAAATGGGAGTACAGATCAGGATAAGCGCAGCCATATCCATGATCATGCCCAGGACCAGCAGGATCAAATTGATCATCAATAGAATGACGATCCTATTGTCTGAAATGGCAACCAGCAAGTTGCTGAGCTTTGTTGGAACCTGATACAGGGCGAGCAGATATGCAAATGAACTGGCGAAGGCGATCAATATCATCACCATTGCGGTAGTTCGCACGGCCCCCGTAACAGCCAGCACGAAGGACGCCCAACTGAGTGAACGGTAATAGAAGATGGTCAAAAGTAGCGCATATATTGCGCCAAAAGCTCCGGACTCTGTCACAGTGAACACACCCGACAAAGTACCGCCAACAATGATGACCGCCGTGATAAAACCGGGAATTGCATCCGCCGCGCTACGTCCAACCTCGTTCCAGCCGGGGAAAGGTTCGGCGGGGTATTTATGTTTAACCGACAGAACATATGCCGCCACTGCAAGGCTACAGCACATCAGGATGCCGGGTATAACTCCCGCTAGAAACAGCTTGGAAATGGAAATACCACCACCTGCCGCCACTGCAAAAATGATCATGTTGTGACTTGGCGGAATGACAATGCCAGCGATCGACGATGTCACAGTGACGTTGACTGCAAAGTCCGGGCGGTATCCACGTTCTTTCATCACAGGGATAAGGAGGGACCCGAGCGCCGAGATATCTGCCACTGCAGAGCCCGATATTCCACCAAAAAGCATACTGGAGAAAATATTCACCATCGCCAAACCACCCTTTAGGTGGCCCACCAATGCAGACGCTAACTTGACGAGGCGTACGGCAATGCCGCCGTGCAGCATGATTTCGCCCGCAAAGACAAAAAACGGAATGGCAAGCAACGAAAACACCGACACGCCTGCGGTTGCGCGTTGGAACGTGATCAGCATGGGGAAGCCTTCGTACCAGAAAGCTGACGCTGCAGCGATCCCCATCGCAAATGCCACAGGCATGCCTATTACGACGCCAACGCCAAAGACACACAAAAGTATGGCAAGTCCCATTATTGGATGTCCTGTTCGGTTTGAGGATTGGCCTCGGCCTGAAATGTCAGGATCCGAAGGATGGCCCTTGTTCCTGTAAAAAGCAGGAGCAATGCGCCGCAAGATGTGATCGCGAGCGTGCGAAAACTCTCGGGAATATTAAGCATGGGAAGAAGAGTATCCCAGCCAAATTGCATCAGCGTTATGCCGGCGAAAAGCATAACCGTACCGAAGATCGCGAGTATGATATCGATAATGATCAGTATCACCTTTTGCGCGGGAAAAGGTAACATGTCACGAAACAGCGTTACCCCAAGATGCGTTTCCTCTTTCACGCCCGCCGCCGCGCCTAAAAAGGCAATGTAGCAGACGAGGACAAGCGCGAGTTGCTCGACCCAGGTTGGCGTCACGTTCAGCACGTATCGGCCGAATACTAACCACCCAAAGGTGGCGATGAGAACAACAAGCGCAATGGAGGCAAGAAAGATGCAAAGAGCGCGAATTACATCCAGTGCGGCTTCGATCCTGGCAACAGTAGAAGAAGGCCCTGACACCAAGATCCCCTTTGTTCAAAAATTTTGATGGCTTACCAAATTGGTGGCCCGTTCCCTATAAGGCGAGCCACCAAATCATCTGTCAAATCAATCCGCTTGGCGTATCATGTTGACGAGTCCTTCAAGATCCGGGCTTGCGGCCAGAAATTGGTCGTAGACAGGAGCCATGGCCGATTGAAACGGTGCTTTGTCGGCAATCGTGTTCACGATGGTACCACCAGCCTGCACTTTTTCCATGCTGGCCGCTTCGCGTTTTGCCCACAATTCACGCTGCAGATTTGCGCTCTTGCGACCCGCTGCCACAACAATCTCCTGTTGTTCTGGCGTCAACTTTTCCCACGCTTTGAGACTCATGCACAGGCATTCCGGAATGATCAGGTGCTCGGTCAGCGAGTAGTATTTGGCCACTTCATAGTGATTGGTAGATTCATAAGAAGGTGGATTGTTTTCTGCGCCGTCTACAACACCGGTTTTAATTGACTGATAAACCTCAGCAAAGGCCATTGGCGTTGCGTTGCCATCCATAGATTCAACCATACCGACGAACAGGTCGTTGCTCATGACACGAACCTTCAGTCCAGTCACATCGGCTGGAGTATTGATGGGGCGTATTGAGTTATAAAATGAACGCGCACCGGCATCGTACCAACCCAGTGGGACCATACCCTTTTTGATCATGCCCTCGCCAATGGCAGCACCAACATCGCCGTCCATCAGTTCGTACATCTGTGGAATGCTCTTGAATATGAAAGGCAATGAGACGACATTGGTTTCTGGAACAGATTGCCCCATTGGGCCGAGGCTGAATTCGCCAAAGTCGATGACACCCAGTCGGATTTGTTCAATCGCATCGGGTTGGCTGCCCAGAACACCGTTGTGATAGATTTTGCCAGTAACTTCGCCACCAGTCTTTTCACCGACTTCCGCGATGAAGGATTCCATCGCGATAGAGACCGGATAATCTTCCACGTGGATGTTCCATCCGCGCAGTTCGACGGCGCTCGCACTGTTCGCCGCAAATGACATGCAGCCTGCGATTGTGGCGCTCAGGATTGTAGTGCTTAGGTTAAAATGAAGTGCCATTTAGATCCTCCCAGATCATTCTTTCTCTAAAGTCAAAACTCTTTGAGTCAGCGCGTTTCCTTTTACATTTGGCTCCGCGCCCGACAATAAAGCGAGTCGCACCAGTTAGTGCAAATCACCCATTGGTATACTAGTATGTCAATTCAGTTTTTGAGTCAATTCTGATCAATGCGCAATCACAGTAGGCCATACATTGAGGTAGAGCGACAGATGTTCTCGCAGTCCAAGCAGAGTTGACGGAACTGGCATACTAACATATCAGTCAGCGCTGAAAACATCGCTGGATACCAGTCTTGTCTCCGCAGGACAGCGAGAGTCTTAACCTCTGCGGTCTGATCCCGGCATGGTCTGACTTGACGAGAAAAGCGACTCGCTTGTGAGGACTTGAATCACAAAACTAAGAGGTAATCATGACGCATTTCCAAATAGTGCAAGCCGATCACGGCATTACACGTCAGGTTCAGGCCGATCATCCTAACATGATGGTCGTTGAAGTGAATTTTGCCGAAGAAGGTGCTGTGGGAAAGTCACACAGCCACCACCATACCCAAGCCACTTATGTCAAATCAGGGCGTTTCAGTTTCACCATTGACGACAAGGAAATGCTGGTCGGACCCGGAGACAGTTTTGTTATTTCCTCTCATGTCGTTCACGGTTGCATCTGCATTGAACCTGGCACCTTGATCGACTGCTTTACGCCTCGGCGTGACGACTTCCTTTGAAAGGACCTACATCTTGCTAACCGTCAAAACCAACTACGCGATCGACCCAACCAGCGCCAAGGCCATGGACACCGACGATTTGCGTCGAAACTTCCTGTCGGACGGGATGTTTGCGAGCAAAGAGATCCGACTGATCTATTCCCACTATGACCGCATGATCGTCGGTGGCGCAGTTCCGGAAAACGAAACACTTGTGCTCGATAGGGTAAAAGAATGCGGTACTGCCTCCATGTTGGATCGCCGAGAAATGGGAATCCTCAACATCGGCAAACCGGGTACCGTCTCAGCGGGCGGCCAGGACTACGCAGTTGGCAAGGGCGATATGCTCTATTTACCCATGGGGTCAGGCGCGATCAGCTTTTCGGGAGCGGGGCGTTTCTATATTGTATCTACGCCTGCACATACGTCCTACCCAGCCCGCCTTTTGACCTTGGCGGATGCCGTCAGCCTGAAGATGGGCGAGCCTGAAACCGCGAATGACCGCACAATTTTCCAGTTTATCCACCCGGACGTCATGCCGACTTGCCAGTTGGTGATGGGGTATACAAAGTTCCATGGCGGTTCGGTTTGGAACACAATGCCAGCGCACCTGCATGACCGCCGCATGGAGGCCTATTTATACTTCGATCTGGATGACTCCCAGAGAGTCTTCCATTTCATGGGGCAGCCAGACGAGACACGCCATCTTGTCATCAAGAACGAGGAAGGTGTATTGTCTCCTCCCTGGTCGATCCATTGTGGCGCGGGGACCAGCAGCTACGTGTTTTGTTGGGCAATGGCGGGCGACAACGTAGACTATCGCGATGTGGACATGATCCAGATGGAAGACTTGCGATGAACCCTTTTTCGCTTGTGGGGCAAACCGCGCTCGTGACCGGTGCAAATACCGGAATTGGTCAGGCCATCGCAGTCGCAATGGGCGTTGCCGGGGCGCATGTGGTCTGCGCCGGCCGCTCGTCTTGTGCAGAAACTGTTTCACGTATCAGCAGCGCAGAAGAAATGCTGCTCGATTTCTCGGAGCCAATGGCTGCGCGTGACGTTTTCAAGCACCGCAAAGTCGACATTCTAGTCAACAACGCAGGCGTCATCCGACGCGAGGATAGCACAGATTTGTCCGAAGCCGATTGGGACGACGTGATGGATGTGAACTTGAAATCCGTTTTCTTCACTAGTCAGGCTTTTGCCAAGGCTGTGCTGGATCGCAACGGAGCAGGCCGCATTGTGAATATAGCCTCTCTCTTGTCGTTTCAGGGTGGGATCCGTGTGGCGTCTTACACGGCTTCCAAACACGGGGTGGCTGGCATTACTAAACTTTTGGCGAATGAGTGGGCTGCCAAAAACATCAATGTCAATGCAATCGCACCAGGCTACATCGAGACCAATAACACCCAAGCGTTGCGGGCGGATCCGATACGTAACAAAGCCATCCTTGAACGTATTCCAGCAGGCCGCTGGGGCCGACCGGAAGACATAGCAGAAACTGCCGTATTCTTGGCAGCCCCTGCATCAAAATACATTCATGGCACGGTGCTGAGTGTCGATGGGGGCTGGTTGGCCCGATAGGCGAATGAGCGATATCGAAATCTAAAGGCCGATATCGATCAAATGTGATGGGCGTCAGGAGAAAAGCATTCCGCCGTTGATATCAACGTTCGTGCCAGTCATGAATGACGACTGATCTGAAGCCAAGAATACCACAAGATTTGCAATATCCTCAGGCACACCTTCGCGTTTCAGGGGCGAAGCTTTGGCCACGTTTTTGCGAACTTCTGGTTTGGTGTGGATGTTGTGAAAATCAGTATCGACCATTCCAGGGCAAAGCGCGTTTACGCGGATGTTCGGCCCTAGTTCCTTTGCCAATCCACGGGTGAAAGTCATCACGGCGCCTTTCGATGCGGCATAGGCAACCGAACCCGGGCCTCCCCCGTCCCGCCCCGCCTGAGACGCGATATTGACGATACTTCCGTGGCTCAGATGCGCTAGGCACGCTTTTGTCAAAAGGAAGGTGCTTGTCAGATTTAGTGCCATCACTTCGTTCCAGTGATCGAGCGACATCTCAGAAACCGTCTTGCGAGCGATGAGGCCTCCGGCATTATTTACAAGAATATCGATTGCGCCAAATGCCGCGATCGTTCCAGCAACCAATGCATCAACCCCAGCTTGCGTCGTCAAGTCTCCTTGCAGAGCGATCGCCTTGCCGCCTTTGGCCACAATCTGCGCAACAGCGCTATCTGCTCCCTCACTGCTCGAGTGATAGTTGATAGCGACATTTGCGCCCTCTGCTGCCAACCGCATTGCGCAGGCTCGACCAATGTCGCGACCGCCACCAGATATGATTGCTGTTTTACCCGTAAGATCCATTGCACGTCTTTCCTGCGGTTTTGCGTCAATAGACGACCCAATTCCAACATCTTCACTGATATGAAAAACAACACCTAAATGGGTGCTGTTTACTTTAGGAAAAACTGGTATACTAGTATTTAAGTTTCCGCAAACGAAATTTTTTCTTCTATGACCAAACTCAATCAAGAGGCTTCACGCCATCAATGCATCACTCGCTACCACATAACCAAACACCACTCGCAATTGACATTTCAGCTCGCTTTCTGGTTTTCGCGTTGACCTTGCTAGAGTCGAATACCAGTGGCCATGAGGGCCAATATCAAGACAAACGCTGCCAACTGGCAACGCTAGCACCCAAGCGTGGAACTGTATAACAAGCGTTCGTAATTGGAGACCAAATCAAAATGGCGCCTACCAACAAAATAGCTGAGCGACGCACTAGCGCTGACGTGGTTTATGAGTACCTCTATGATGAAATCATTTCACTTAGGTATCTTCCGGGCGCGAAAATCTCAGAAGCAGAAATAGCGACCCGTTTTGATGTCTCTCGACAGCCAGTACGGGATGCGTTCAGCCGTCTGGAAAATCTTGGATTGCTCCTCATACGACCACAGAAGGCAACAGAGGTTAAAAGGTTTTCACTGCGAGCAATAGCGACCGCCAGATTCGTCCGGGCCGCAGTCGAGGCCGAGATCATACGACGTGCCACAAGGGGCTGGAATGTCTCAATGATGCCGATGCTGCAAGAGAGCCTCGTGCAACAGGAAAGCGCTGTGGAGAAGGTGAATGCCGAAGCATTTCACGCTCTGGATTATAAATTTCATCGTACGCTTTGCCAGATCGCAGAAGCAGAATTCGCCTTTGACACGATTTCGGAGTGCAAAGCGAAAGTGGATCGGCTCTGCGTTCTCAGCTTGATGGATCAAGACGAGATGAAACAATTGCTCAATGACCACACAGAAATAGTGAAAATGATCTCTGCTGGCGACGAGAAAAAAGCCGTTGATGCCGCGATGGTTCATCTCAGCCGCCTGGACGCTACAATCATTGCAATTCGTGCTTCGCATTCTGACTACTTCGAGGACTGAATTGTGCCCGAAATACCGGCGAAATTGTTTTCTCAATCCCCGCAGAGTTCGCATTCGCGGCAATTTTCTGATGTAATATCAGGCCAAATCTGTTTCATCAAAACCGAACGGTTTTTGTGCTGATTTCGATGCCACGTTTATGCAATAGAATTGCTCTAAATTGCCCAGCGAAAGCGAGAGCCGAACAAACATCATCTCCACCAGGAGGATGACCTCAGGTCTAGTCTCAAAGTAACACAACCGGCTGCGTTTTATCATCCAGAGAAACTAGCGGACCACCCTGCTCGCCTCAACCAGGCTTGCTCAAACCGAGGCTCCCTGCTTGATCAAATCGGAAGCTTTCTCTGCAATCATGATTACCGGCGATGCCGTGTTTCCCGAAATGATCTTCGGCATGATCGAGGCATCCACGACGCGCAGTTGGCCGATTCCATGCACTCTAAGGTTCGCGTCAACCACTGCTACTGGATCAGTCCCCATTTTGCAGGTGCCTACCGGATGAAATATAGTCGTCGCGATGTTGCCGATTTCACTAAGGATTTCTGCGTCACTTGCGACCGACTGACCGGGCAACATTTCTTCAGGCATAAAGCGTTGTATCGACTTGGCCATCATGATTTTTCGCACTTGTCTAATTGCCTTTACTGCAACCAGACGATCTGTTTCGGTTGACAGATAATTCAGCCGGATGTCAGGCTGCGTATCAACATCACGGGTTGTGATGTGGCTTGACCCCACGCTGTCGGGGCGCAAGTTGCAAACGGACACTGTAATCGCCGGAAACGGGTGCAGCGGATCACCGAGCTTATCCGTCGACAAAGGCTGGACGTGATACTCCAGATCAGGGGTTTCCAAAGCGTCATCACTTTTGGTGAACAGACCAAATTGGCTGGGGGCCATAGACATCGGGCCACTGCGGTTCCAGGCATACTGAAGTGCGATCCCAAGCTTACCCATCATGCTGTTGGCACGTTCATTGAGCGTTTTGGTATTCTGGACTTTAAACACTGTCCTGATTTGCAAATGGTCCTGCAAATTCTCTCCTACGCCTGCGCTTTCATGTTTTACGTCAATACCATGGCTGGCAAGTACTTTGCCACGACCTATACCGGAATGCTCTAATATCTTAGGTGAATTTATCGACCCGGCACATAGCAGAACTTCACGATTTGCGCGTACATCAAAAACCTGCCCTTTGCGCCGATAACGCACACCGGTTGCCAGTTTTCCGTCCAGCAAAATCTGTTCAGACATTGCGTGGGTTTCGATGCGCAAATTGGGACGCCGCATGGCAGGCCTCAAGAACGCTTTGGTTGCATTCCAACGAATTCCGTTTTTTTGGTTCACTTCAAAAAACCCGGATCCCTCATTGGTCCCGGAATTGAAATCTTTCGTGGGTTCATATCCGAACTCGGCCGCGCCGGCCTGAAACGCCTGCAGGATCTCCCAGTTCAGCCGTTGACGCGCGACTTTCCATTCTCCTCCGGTGCCATGCAACTCTGAACCGCCATTGTGGTGGTCTTCGGATTTCTTGAAGTAAGGCAGAACGTCGTCCCATCCCCAACCGGTATTTCCCATCTGTCGCCAGCCATCGTAATCCTGCGCCTGCCCACGCATGTAGATCATGCCATTGACCGATGTGCAGCCGCCCAGAACCTTGCCGCGTGGATAGGCCAGCGAGCGATCATTCAATCCTTTTTCGTGAGCCGTTTTCATCATCCAGTCGGTGCGCGGATTGCCGATGCAATAGAGATACCCCACCGGAATATGCACCCAGTGATAATTGTCGTTACCGCCTGCTTCCAACAGCAGAACACGTGTTTCGGGGTCCTCGCTGAGCCGGTTGGCCAAGACACATCCGGCGGTGCCGCCACCAATGATGACGTAATCCCAATCGCCGTCAAGTTTGTTGATCTCGCTCATTTACGCCTCAGAATTTGACCACAAGTTTGCCAATCATAGCGCCTGTTTCGACGATCCTGTGCGCCTCTTTCAAAGTTTCCGCCGACAATCCATTCAGCACTTTGGTTTC
>RCNB010000837.1_pt1 | contig 20056 bp, 17 predicted proteins | sample 2041321 | NCBI WGS metagenome assembly RCNB01 (sample SAMN09708232, study PRJNA481090) | Marine sediment metagenome, whole genome shotgun sequencing project. | reverse complement strand
GGGTGGTTGCAAGCTGTAGGAGCGGCTTTATGCCCTGTGGGGGCCATTGCCGCGATCGCGCCCACGGCGCCCACAGGGCATAAAGGCGCTTCTACGGAACGACGACGACTGTATATCCCTGCTGATTAGCAGGAGCCAGTCCCGACTTGTTGCCGCCAACAGATACGTCACCGGAAACCGCGACGGCACGGACGATGCTGAGTGCGCCCACTGAAGCATCAGATACCGTCAGATCGTCCGCTAAAGTCACCGGCAGAAATGTGTGCGTCGACGAAGTTGGTGGGTTACCGGCAGAATCATAGGCAATGTAGACCGTTACTGGCCCCGCCCCGACATTGAAATTCAGGAAGTCAGTATCGGCGTTGGCGTTGTCTGCGTTCGCCTGCAGAACCCAGATTCCGTTGTCCAGCTCAGCAGGTATGTTGGTGAGCGTGAATGCTTCGTCCGTATAGTACTCATCGCCCGGCTCCAGCAGGTTTTGTTTGTGGCCATGCAGGTAGGGGTCTAGCGACTCGAGGATATAGATCGGCGACGGACAGGGGTCAACCGGCGGAGTGACCGGACCGGCAAGGATCGCATCTTTCCACAGCGCGGCCATGAATGCGTATCCGAGTGCATTCGGGTGCAAGGTATCCTCAAACAGGCTGAAGCGGTTGACCGTTGGCGTCAGAAAACAGCTGAAAAAGTCAGGGCCCAGCCGGACGCCTGCTTGCGGCAGCATTGACTGAATCGCCGTGTTGTATTCGATGATGGTCTGATTGCGTGTGGCCGATGGATCCAGGGGATCACTGTACGGCTGGCTGGCATTGTTGCGCCCCCATGCCGGAGGCAACATTGCGAGGTACACGGTATCGCGACCACTGACATGCAGCTCATCGATGATGTCCTGAATCGTCGCTGTCAACTCTGCGGCCGGCGTTGTGTTGAAAGTATTGGAATCGTTGGTACCGAGCATGACCAGCGCCCGATCTGACTCAGGGTTACGTTCTATAATCGAGAAGAGACGCAAATCACGAGTTTCGTTCGCACGATCCCCCGAAATTCCCTCATTGCCGACCAGGTTTGGCCTGCCGGTCGAGCTGGTTAAGAGATCTCCCAAAAGCGCCGGCCAACCAGAAGTTCCTATCGTGCGTTGGTCGACAAGATTGAGATTGTCGAAGGCGAAATTATCCGCCACTCCGCGCGTAATGCTGTTACCGATTGAATCGTAGCGATGACTTCCCGATGCGATTGAACCAATCGCGACAAACGCATTGGAATCCCGATCAATCTCAACGCCGTTGTCCAGCAACAGCGCTTCAACCGTATAGTCCCCGACCGACATTCCGGGACACACTGCGGTGAAAACACCGGATGGCTCCTCGGTGGAAACATCACAGAGAGTTATAGAACCGCCGTCATGGTATTGAAACCTCACGCTGCCATTTGACGCAGGGAGGTTGCGCGCAATCGCGGTAACGTCGAGATCTAACGGCTCACTGGGTAGCACGTTATGAGCGGTCGGTCGGGCAATTACAATTTCCGGCTCGGAGCCATTTGTCGTTAGCGAGACATTGTCGAATTGTGAGTTGTCACGCGAATACAAGGCGACTCCGCCAGCACCGTGGTGCGCGTTGCTCGCTGCGAACAAAGGATCGCCGTTGACGAACACCTGCATCAGCGAGCCCTCGACTTCGACTACGATATTCTGCGCATCACCGGGCCGATAGCCCCTGTGATTGCTCGCGAGCGTAATGAACGTCCCATTCAGGTTCTCCTCCAGGCGGGCAAATCCGTTGAGGACATTGAGCGAGAATCGATAGTAGTTGTTGGAATCTACGTAGCGGAACATCACACCGATATCGTCAGCGCTTTCCGAATCGGGTACGACATCCACCGAAAAACGGTAATCGGTAAGGCCAGCGGTCGCCGTCCAATAGGCGTAGCTGCCGCGATGGTAAGTTTCGGTTACGTCCTTGCCGGAGCTATTGGTCCAGGCAGACTGATTGAACGCCTGGTCTATGACTGACCAATCCGACGGAAACTGTGTGGAGTCATCAGTCGTTGACCAGCCATTGGCATTGTCGTCTGAGAAATCATCGCTCAGTGGCAATATCGAGCCGCCGGGCCCATCGCCACGCGCACTCTCGGCGGGCCCGTCGCCCGAGGGAACTGTCGACAGTGGCGTCAGCAACAGCCGATCCACGATCGTGCCGTCCTCGCGCATCCAGATGTTGATCGTGTGCACTCCGGCCGGCACCGTCAGCTGACCCGCGGCTGTCTCCCATCCCCAGTTATTTCGCGTCGCACTGATTAGCAGCGCCGTCGAATCGTCACCGTCAACGCCAACCCAGATCGAGTCTCGCGAGCCGCTTAAGCCCAGGCCCCGTAGCCACACGTTCAGCGTTACCGGCGTAGCGAACTCCACCTCGTAATCCATGCGCGGACTGCTACTCGCAATGTTGCTGGTCACTTTGTGGAAGCTGTTCGGCACCGACTGCATCGCGCTGTTGCCCACATAGCCCGACGTAAAATCATCCACCCAGTCGCGACTGCCCTGACCCACGTTTAAGTCGAAATGCTCCGCCTCCATCACCACCTGACCATTGCCGTCGGGTTGGTAAGGTTCACCCTGAGCGGCAACTGATGTAGTCAAGATCGCTCCGACCAACGCGAACAGGAGCGTGATTCTGGGTCTTGCGTTGTCTTGCTGTTGCAGCACGGCTGATTCGCTCATTTTTCTTATTCTTGTGGGCGACTCTAGCAAATCGGGATGTGAGATTACTGTTGTGATTTGACAATAATGCAGTAAAGACGCTTTTTGATCATGCGGAGGGTCGCGAGGAACAAGAGGAGGTGGGGTGGACGATGGGACTCGAACCCACGACGACCGGGATCACAACCCGGGGCTCTACCAGCTGAGCTACGCCCACCATTGAACTTGCTTACCTATTTTACTCCGCGTCCTGCGACTTGGCGCGCCCGGCAGGACTCGAACCTGCAACATTCGGCTTAGAAGGCCGATGCTCTATCCGGTTGAGCTACGGGCGCATTCAATCCGGCAATTCTACCCGAAACAAAATATTGGTCGGGGCAGAGAGATTCGAACTCCCGACCCTCTGCTCCCAAAGCAGATGCGCTACCAGGCTGCGCCATGCCCCGATGCCAGATATTTTGCCACGCGGTGTTCCAGCCAGGGCCGGAGCTCGCGGGGGCACGATAATACGGGCGGGTTCGAAGCCAGTCAATGAATTGTATCGCCCGCTGGGGCAGCCCCTCACAATTTGCTATCTTGTGCGCTGGTTCACCCGCTTGATCGCTTGAGGCAGCTATGAAAATCACCCTGATCGCCCTTATTTTGGGGCTTTCCTGCTCAACTGTACTGGCCGCGGACGAAGTCCCGGCGCACCCGTACATCGAAATTGTTACGACAGAGGGCAGAATTGTCCTCGAGCTCGACGGCAAACAGGCACCGATCACGGTCGGGCACATCCTCAAGCTCGTCGACGGTGGTTTCTATGACGGCACGATTTTTCACCGGGTCATCCCCGGGTTCATGGCTCAGACCGGTGGCCATACACCCGATTACAAGCTCAAAGAGAGCGATGACACGATTCCGAATGAATCCGGCAATGGCATGAGCAACGCGCGCGGAACGATTGCTATGGCTCGCACCGGCGACCCGCACTCCGCGAATTCGCAGTTCTTTATTAATGTCGGCAATAACGAGAGGCTCGATCCGAACAAAAAAGACGGATCCTGGGGCTATACCGTTTTCGGCTTCGTCATTGAAGGCATGGATGTTGTCGACAAGATCGCAACCACCAAGACCGGACCGGCCGGGCCGTTTGGCTCCGATGTCCCCATGGTGCCAATCGTGATCAAGAAAATGTCCCGCTACACTTTCGAATAGCGAAGCGATGACCACTCTATTCATTTCTGATCTTCACCTCGAGGCCGAGCGCCCGGATATCGCGAAGCAGTTTCTGACGTTTCTCGAGCAAGATGCCAGCGAGGCCGATGATCTCTACATACTGGGCGACTTGTTTGAAGCCTGGGTCGGTGATGACGACCCGAATACGCATTACTTCACGATCAAACGCGCCTTACGCAAGCTCGTTGATGGTGGCATTCCGGTGTATTTCATGCACGGCAACCGTGACTTTATGATTGGCAAAGGGTTTGCCAATGAGACCGGTATCGAAATTCTCAAGGATCCGTACAAAGTCCTGATGTATGGCCAGAAGGTATTGCTGAGCCATGGCGACTTGCTGTGCACCGATGACGTGCAATATCAGCGAATCCGTAAGATGACGCGCGATCCGGACTGGCAGGCGTCCATTCTTGCAAGACCGCTTAAAGACAGGTTGAGAATGGCAGATGAAGCACGTCGGCAAAGCCTGGAGCAGACGATAAACCAAAGCATGGAAATCATGGACGTCAATCAGGACGCCGTTAAAAAAGTCATCCAGCATTTTGAGGTGGATATTCTGTTGCATGGCCACACGCATCGCCCCGCCGTTCATATCGTCGATGTTGATGGCCGCAAGGCGAAGCGGATTGTGTTGGGCGACTGGTATACGCAGGGTAGCGTCGTCAGGTGGACTTCAAGAGGGCCCAGCCTCGAAGAGCTGCCGCGCTAGACCGGTTTTCCTGAGTGGAAGCGAAACTGCGGATCCGCATCGGTAATCAACGCCGATTCGATTGCCTTGAGTTCTTCAAGACGAAGATCAATATCATCTTCGCTAACACCACACTCGGATTTCGCGAACGCAATGTAATGCTCGAAGTGCCGCGCCTCTGATGCCAGCAGGCCGTTGTAGAACTTTCCGAGTTTTTCAGGAAGATGCGGTGCCAAAACCGCGAAGCGCTCACAAGACCGCGCTTCGATCAACGCACCGACCAGCAACATATCCAGCAACTTGTACGGCTCTTCTTCGCGCACAGCTTTACGTAGCTCACCCGCATAGCGCGACGCCGACAGGCGTTCGAACGCTACATCCATCTCCTCCATGATCGAGCGTACCTGCTCGAAATGACGCAACTCCTCGCGAGCTAGTCGCGACATACGCTGTGCTAGCTGGGTGCGATCCGGGTAGCGATACAGAAACCCCAACGCCGTCGACGCTGCTTTCAATTCGCAGTTTGCGTGGTCGAGCAGCATCTCCGGCAAGTGATTTTTCGCCTTGTGTACCCACTCTTCCGGCGTTGCTGTATCGAGAAACTCCGCAATCGCAGCAGGCGTTTCTGACGTCACACCCATTCCGCGACCTCGTCGGCCGACTGCAGGCGGTCTTCTGGTTTTTTGGCTAGCATCATATTAATCAGTGCCTGGTACACGGCAAGATGCGGCGGCAACAACGGAACTGGCGCTTGAGCGTGCAAGTAGAGAATTCCCATTGCGGTGTCTGCCCGAAATGGCTTCTTGCCCGTCAACATCTCGTAGAAAATAACACCAAGGCTGTATATGTCACTGCGATGGTCGACGCTTTCAGCATGACCCTGCTCCGGACTCATGTAATACGGTGTGCCAAATATCTCGCCTTCATCCGTCAATTCCATGCGCAGGCGCATGCGCTTGGCCAGTCCGAAATCGATCAACGCGACGGAATCATCAGAACGCAACATGATGTTGCCCGGTTTGAGGTCGCGATGCAGGATACCCACCTCGTGAATTCTCGCCAGTGCACTCGCAATCTGCTTCAGGTAGCTGACAGCCTGGGATTTATTCAGGCCAGTTATGAGTTTGTGCTTCAGGTCACCACCATCGAGATATTCCATCGCGATGTGCGCGTGATCATCGCCAACGCCAAGATCATGAATGTGCACAACGTTCGGATGATCGATCTCAGCAATCAGTTCGTACTCCTGCAAAAAGCGGTCAAACGCGCCGATGCTGTCGACAACATCAGGAACCTGCTGCAGCACTTTGAGCACCACCTGCACGCCGGTCGACTCTCGCTCCGCAAGATAGATGCCTGAATGGTTCGTCGCATTGAGTTTCTTGATAAGACGATAGCCACGTATCAACGGATGGATGCCGGTCTTTTCGTCACCGACAAACAGCGATCCAGTTGATGGCACTCGCCGGCGCGACGCAAGGATATCGCTGAGATGAACTGTCAACGCATTGTGCTTGATGCCATCGCGCTCAAAAAAACAGTCCGCACCAGCCCTAAGAGCGGCCCCTTCGTCTTCAACACTGCCAAAATAAACGGTCGCCGGAAAATTCGGTGTCTTGCAAAACTGTTTCAGTATCGGCAACGCGTCCCGGTCACCGGTTTGGTCACCAAGCAAGACAATGTCATTGCCCGCACCGGAGAACTCGTCGGGCAAATAGCCTGCTTCGACCGGGTCGTACGCGGTGATGATGGCCTCGGGCCAATGCGTTGTAACGTGGTGCATCAACAGGCTGCGGAATTCCGCCTGCCCATCAACGATCATGATCTTGATACTCATTGAGTCTTACCGCAGGCGGGCAACAACCTACATACCGACAGCGGCATCCGTGCGATCGCTGGCCACCGTAAGCCCTTCGCGTTTTGCTTCGCGACGCTGCTTTTCGCCGTCGTTTCTACGCCTTTCGATCTCATGCAGGTACTCGTCCGTCACGTCCCCTGTTACATATTCGCCGGAGAAGCAGGAAGTATCAAACTCGGTTATTGATGAATTGTCATGCCGTACCGAACGGATAAGGCCGTGCAGATCCTGATAGATCAGTCGGTCGGCGCCGATGGCCTTCTCAATTTCCGCAATCGAGCGCCCATTCGCGATGAGTTCTTTGGCAGCCGGCATGTCGATACCGTAAACATTGGGGTAGCGCACTGGCGGTGCAGCCGATGCGAAGTAGACGCGGCGAGCACCCGCTTCGCGCGCGAGCTTGATGATCTGCCGCGATGTCGTACCGCGCACAATAGAGTCGTCCACCAGAAGTACATTCTTGTTTCGAAACTCGAGATCGATCGCATTGAGCTTGTGGCGTACCGACTTTGCCCGCTCTTCCTGACCCGGCATTATGAAGGTGCGACCTATGTATCGATTCTTGATGAAACCCTCGCGATACTTGACACCCAGATGATTCGCAACCTGGACAGCCGATGTACGGCTCGTGCTCGGAATGGGTATTACGACATCGATGTCGTGGTCTGGAAAATCGCGAATAATCTTGCCCGCCAGTTGCTCGCCCATGCGCAGCCGAGCTTTGTACACCGATAAATTATCCAGAATCGAATCCGGTCGCGCGAAATAAACGAACTCGAAGATGCATGGCGTGTGCCGAATCTCGTCTCGACTTGCACGACTGTGCAATGTGCCTGCATTTTCGATGAAAACGGTTTCGCCCGGCTGTACGTCACGCAGTCGTTCGAATTGCAGCACGTCCAGCGCTACGCTCTCGGACGCGACCATGTAATCGCTGCCCTCGTCGGTTTTGCGCTCGCCCAACACGAGCGGCCGAATTCCGTGGGGGTCGCGAAATGCCACGACACCGATACCGATTATCAAGGCAACAACTGCGTAGCCACCGGTGCAGCGTTGATGAACGGCCTCAACCGCATCGAAAATCTGATCGGGCGTCGGCCGACCAATCGCCCGACGCTGCAACTCGTGCGCAAACACATTAAGCAGCACTTCGGAGTCGGAACTCGTGCTCAGGTGCCGGCGATCTTGTTTCGTCAGCAGTTCGGCAAGCTCATCATAGTTGGTCAGGTTGCCGTTGTGGCCCAGGCAGATACCGTAAGGCGAATTGACATAGAACGGCTGTGCTTCAGACGCGCGCGAGCCGCCGGCCGTTGGGTAACGAATGTGGCCGATGCCGACATTGCCGGTCAGGCGCAACATGTCGCGCTGGCGAAACACGTCTCGAACCAGGCCGTTGGCCTTGCGCTGGCACAAGCCGTCTTCACCCCAGGTCACGATACCCGCAGCATCCTGGCCGCGATGTTGCAACACGGTCAGTGCGTCGTAAATGCTCTGGTTGACGGGCGAGTGACTAACGATTCCAACGAGGCCACACATAGTCTCTAGGTCCTTTCGATTTTCAGTTGCTCAGTGAGAACATCGATATCCAGCATCTCATCCGACTCGCCCGGCGTCAGCATATCGAAACCTTTTGGTCCCGTGACCTTTATCCAGTCGGCGACGACCTCCAGTCGGGGAATCAGTTTCGAATCCTGCCACCATTGGTCCAGGTCAAACTCGGCAAACTGCCCGCCAATAACGGCCAACGCAGCCAGCAAAACTCCGCGCACCGCGCCGAATATCGCGCCAAAGAATCGATCCATACCGCTCATCACTGACATGCTTACCATCTTCGAGAGACCCCATCCCAAAAGCCCGCCAATAAACAGAACCACGACGAACACCAGGAATCGGCCGAACCACATCTGCGACGCCTCAGAGCTGATCCAGCCTTCGGATATATTTCCGGCCTGCGGCCCGAAGTACAGCGCCGCCCAGATCGCAACGAGCAACGCTGCAAATGATACGGCCTCTTTGACGAATCCACGCATGATGCCCACGACCACAGAGACGAAAATTGCAACAGCGATTAGAATGTCGATGATCGGCATCGTAGATGTCGGTTGCTCGGGCGTGATCGGGTGGTTGGCTTAAGATTCTAACAGATTATGGGTGTGGTAAGACCTGACCTTCGTGGCCAGCTTTTTGCAATCGCGCGGCCATCGCCTCGGCGCTTTCACGGTCTTTTTGTGGTCCGATTCGCACACGGTGCCGCTGCCCGGAACTCGTTGAAAGTTGGCTCAAAAATGCCGCGAAGCCCTTTTTGCGCAATTCTGCCGCAAGCCGTTCCGCGTTCCCCTGGTCGCCGAAGCTGCCAAGCTGCACAGCCCACATACCAGTGGTCGAGGCAGTCGCTGCAGGTTTTTCGGCTGCCGGCTTCGCTGGTTCCGGTTCTGGATCTGGCTTTACTGTTTCTGGCTCAGCCTGTTTTACAACCGGTTTCGGTGGCGGCTCTTGCTCTTGTTTTTGCGCGGGTGCACTGGCTGTAGCGACGGGTACCGGGTCCTTTCGATCCCGATCCAGCACCACCGTTTGCGATTTTTGCTCCGCCTGGCCAGGCAGCGGCACGCGTTCACTAACGATCTCATCACCGCCCGGCGTACCGTCGAGAAACACCGGCACAAGCAATACGGCGACCAGGACAAGTACAGCCGCGCCAATAATGCGTTCTTTCAATGCTCGTTCCATCATAATTTAGGGTCGCGAGTATAGCTCAGAGAGGACAGGACCGACGAGATAGAAAGAGCCCGTCACCAAAATTTGATCAGCAGGCGATGCCAGCAACCGCGCCTGCTGCAATGAGTGATTCAGAGACTCCGCCGCCAGACATGCCGAGCCGGAGAGATTGGCGACCTGCCGGGCAAGCTCGCCGGACTCGATGGCTCGCGGACTGTCTGCCGTCACGGCAATCCAATGATCCACGTGGCCAACAAGAGGGCTGACGATTCCGCTAACGTCTTTGTCATCGAGCACGCCAATAATTGCCACAGTTTGACCGTCGATCGGCTCCGCCCCGAGTGCCGTCGCCAACGCTGCGGCAGCTGCTGCGTTGTGGGCGACATCCAGCAGGTATCGATGTTTACCCTCGATGCGCTGCATGCGCCCGGCAAGACGCAAGCCCGTCAATGCGTCGTTAACCTTATCCACATGCAGTAAATCGCTGCGTCCTGCCGCTTTGAGCATCGCGAGGACTGCCGCAGCATTCTCCAGCTGATGATCTCCGGGCAGTGCGGGTCTTTTCAGGTTCTCAAGTTGCTGCTGCGAATCACTCCACGTCCAGCCCTCGCTGCCCTGCAACCAGTCGTAGTCACGGCCGGCCACAAGCAGGCGCGCCCGCGTCGCTTTCGCTCGTTCAGCGATTGTTCGCGGCATCTTCCGCGAGCCAAATACGACAGGCTTGCCCCTGCGCATAATCCCGGCCTTTTCCACCGCTATCGACTCTGTGTCCTCACCCAGCCAGTCACAATGATCCAGCGAGATATTGGTGATGATCCCCGCGTCAGGCTCAATGGCGTTGACCGCATCGAGCCGTCCACCCATGCCAACTTCGAGAATCGCAGTATCTACATTCGCATCAGCAAACACGACCATTGTGGCTAGCGTGCCGTACTCAAAGTACGTCAGCGGCACACTGCCTCGCAGTGCCTCAATACGTTCGAATGCCGCGACGATTTGTTCATCGCTTGCCTCACGACCATTAATGCGAATACGTTCGTTGTAGCGGATCATATGCGGTGAGGTGTAGCTGCCGACGCACGCCTCGTCGTGCAGCAACAGGGCTTCGAGCATCGCAACACAGGAGCCCTTGCCATTGGTGCCTGCTACGTGAAACACGTTCTTCGGCCGCTGCAGCGCAAGTCGTTCGAGGACCTGGTTCACGCGATCGAGACCGAGATCGATCTCACGAGGTGACAGTGTCTCGAGTCGGGCCAGCCAGTCGGGCAAGGGCAAAGTGGCCGAGCTCATCAGCGGCATTACTTCTCGACAGGGGGCGGGCGGTGTTCGAACTTCGCCAGTAAATCAGCAACCTGGATACGCATTTGACGACGATCCACGATCATGTCGATCGCGCCGTGATCCAGAAGGAACTCGCTGCGTTGAAAACCTTCCGGCAGCTTCTGCCGAACTGTTTGCTCGATGACGCGGGGGCCAGCAAAGCCGATTAATGCATTGGGCTCACCGATATTTACATCGCCGAGCATGGCTAGACTAGCCGATACGCCACCGGTCGTCGGATCAGTAAGAACCGATATATACGGCACACCTTTAGCTCCGAGTCGCGCCAGAGCAGCCGACGTCTTAGCCATCTGCAAAAGGGAGAACAGTGCCTCCTGCATGCGGGCACCGCCGCTGGCGGCGAATGAAATGAGCGGCATGTTGTTGTCAGCAGCGTGATGTGCTGCACGCGCGAAACGCTCGCCCACAACAGAGCCCATGGAACCACCCATAAAGCCGAATTCGAATGCGCAGGCGACAACCGGGCGGCCAAGCAAGGCACCTGTCACAGAGATGAGAGCATCTTTTTCACCGGTTTTCTTTTGCGCAATTGTGACTCGATCGCGGTAACGCTTACTGTCGCGAAATTTCAGAGGATCCTGCGGTTCGAGCCCCGCTGACAGCTCTTCTTGTGAGTCCGGGTCGAGGAAAAACTGGAGCCGTTGGCGAGCACCAATACGCATGTGATGATCGCACTTCGGGCAGACGTGCAGGTTGCGTTCCAGTTCATTGCGATACAGTTGCGCGTCGCATTTCTGGCACTTGATCCAGACACCCTCAGGTACGGAGCGCGTACGATTCTCGGTGCTGATGCGCGAGGGCATTAATTTTTCGAACCAACTCATAGGCGCATCTTATCTCAAATTTGCGTTCGGGTCGGCTGGCAAATCGAACTCGTCAGGATAGGCAACCGATACCAGGGTCAGGCCATGTGGCGGCGCGGCGATACCGCCCTTTTTTCGGTCTCGGCTCTGCAGTATTTCGGCCGCCCAACCGGGCGACTCATCACCCCGCCCTATCGTCACCAACGTGCCAGCGATGTTGCGCACCATATGCTGCAGAAACGCATTTGCCGTCACCTCGAGCTCTATCCAGGGGCCGCTTCGGGTGAGAGACAAGTGCGAAATCTTTCGCACCGCCGTCGATGCCTGACAAGCGGCGGCTCGAAACCCCGAGAAGTCGTGTTCGCCGAGCAGAAACTTCGCGGCCTCCTGCATTGGCCCGATGTCCAGAGGGTCGTATACCCACCAGGCGCGATTGCGATGCAGCGCCGAGCGTTCGAAGCGATTCAGGATCAGGTAACGGTAGCTACGAGCGACGGCGGAAAATCGCGCGTGGAAGCTGTCACTTACGGGCTGAGCCCAGGTGACATTGACATCGTCAGGAAGGTTACTGTTCGCACCAAGCAACCATCCTCGGCTGCTGCGCTCGCTGTTCGTGTCGAAATGCACGACCTGACCCGACGCGTGCACACCGGTGTCCGTTCGACCGGCGCAGATAATCTCGATAGGTTCGTCCGCAACTTTGCTTAGCGCCTGCTCGACACGCTCTTGCACGCCGTCACCGGTACGCTGGCGTTGCCAGCCGTTGTATGCCGTCCCGTCGTACTCGATGCCAAGCGCGATTCGCATGCAGAATTAACGGCCGCCGAGCTCACGGCGGCCTGGGCGTTCTTAGCTCGGTAAGGAGTCGAGGAGTTGCTGGGCTTGCTGCCGCTGACCTTCGTCACCTTCGTCAAGAACTTCCTCGAGGATAGAACGAGCACCGCCTGGGTCACCCATGTCGACATAGGCACGAGCCAGATCGAGCTTGGTACCGACCTCAGTCATCGTACGCGCATCGTGCAGGTCTTCGCTCATATCTTCGGGGCCCAAAGCCAATGTTTCAGCTGCTTCTCCCTGTGCAATTTCCGGGCGTGGTTGCTCCACCGTTGCATCGTCACGTGCCTGCTCAACCGTATCGCCTGCGAGTTCACTAACCTTAAGAGCTGCTGTTAGATCATCAAGATCGAGATCAACATCGGTACTCGCAACAGCTGGTATTTCGCCAGTTTCATCGAGATTCACGTTGGTCGTGAAGGCGTCCTTGGGCAGCGCCTCGGTCTTGGCAAAATCGAAGTCGCCCTCACCTTCATCGTCATCGAGGCTCGCGAGCAGCGTCGCTGCGTCATCGGCCAGTCCTCCAGGTGTGTCATCGCCGTAACCAGGGGAAAGCATCGTTGCGTCGTCGTCAGAGAGGTTTTCACCCGCGTCGGCTGCCGTTTCGACCGCGAAATCCTCGCTAAGTACCTGCGTAACACCGGTTGCATCGAGCAGGGCCTCGTCCAGCGCCCTATTGAAACCGGTTGAATCGACGAGCGCCTCATTGATGCCGGTGTCATCCGCACCTAGCGCTTGCTGTACACCTGTCGCGTTCGGATCGATTTCGGGGTTCTTTCCGGTGACTTCGGCCAGGTCGTCGAGCGCCCGATTGATACCCGTGTCTGAAAGGGCCGGGTTCTCGCCGGTAGCATCGAGATCATCGAACGACGCCAGCTCGGTCTCGGCCAGGCCATCGAGATCCAGACCCAGATCGTCGAGATTAATCTCGGCGGTTTGATCAGAGGCCTGACCAACGCTTTCCACTGTGTCGTCCATTTTGCCTGCCAATGAAGGCAGCTCCGCGGTGCCGCTAAGTACGTCGAATTGCTGCTCGATAGTGGGCGTTTCCACGGTTGAGTCCGGAGACGGCATTTCGGCCGTTTCCTCAACTGAAGGCATTTCCGCTGTCAGGTCGAAGTCTGGCGCTCCAACAGCCGAGCTTTCGACGGTTGCTTCTTCCTCAGCAACAACTTCGGTTGCGTCATCGTCCAACAGGAAATCCATGCCAGCATCTTCCGCGGACGCAGATTCGGTGTCGGCCGAGCCAAGATCAACGATATCGCTCAACCCGGAATCGTCGATGAATTCCATATCGAGCGCGCCGGTCTCATCAGATTCTGCATCAAAGGACAGGTCGACTGCCTTCGTCGCACCAGCCGCGCTGGCTCCCGCAAAGAGCTCGTCGTCTCCTGCTATCTGCTGCCCCATGATGACGATCTTGTCCCAGTCGGCACTTTCTCCACTGCCAACGGCGGCATTGAGACGACCCGCGACATCAACAAAAGCATCGCGGTTGCCCCAGACAAAGTAGATTTCGCAGAGCTTCGTCAGCAGATCCTGATTTTGCGGCTCGATCTCCAGCGCACCGTTGACCAGATCGGCAGCCTGGTCATAAAGACCGTAGGCCATATGGAAATCGGCCTCGGCAATCGGGTCGGACTGATCAAGGTTTATCGCCGTTTCACTACTAAACGTATCTTCGAGCGAATCGAACGAGCCTGTCGGGTCTTTCGCCTCTACCGGCACCACCGGCGGCTCTATCGGTGCTTCTACGAAGTCTGGTGCTTCTACGAAGTCTGGCACCGGCACGTCCATAGTGTCATCGTCGAGGGGTCGGATACCTGACTCCTGCTCGACAACCATAATCGACTCTTCATCGCGAACAGGTGCGCGCAAGCTTGCCGTCGCAGCACCTGCCTCGGCACCCATTTCATCTGAATCGAGCGACCGCCATGCATCCGGTTCGTCGTCATCGTCACGTCCGCGACGCATGAACCAGAAGAGCAAACCGCCAACGACCACGATGGCGCCTATGATTATTGCCCAGATGCTTGTCAGCGCCGCCATTGCCTTTTCGACGAGACTCGGCTCCGAACGCGTCGGCTGACGGATAATATCGCTGCTCGCGTCTGCAGCCGTAGCGTCTGCGTCGTCTGCAACATCGTCGGCCACAACATCGTCTGTCGTTGTATCAGCATCGACAAACGGGCCTGCATCGTCAGCAGCAGCCGCGTCATCAACAACCGTGTCGTCGACGGGAGGCTCATAAACTTCACCACGAATACGTGCAAGCTCGTCGCGCAACGCTGCAAGTTCGTTGTCCCGAATTTCGATCAGAGACTGTTGTTGCGGCACATCGGCTGACTCGAGCTCGCCAATGCGTTGCTCAATCTCGTCTTCTCGGGTCAACGGCTCATCGTAAGTGGTATCGCTATCAGCGCCGTAGGTGTCGCCCGAATAATCGTCATCGGGCGGAACAAGGGTCAGGCTGGGACGAGTTGTTGTATCGGCAACAGTTGTTGCGGTTGCGCCACCACTCCATACCGCATGCTGACGCTGCGCTTCTGCCAGAGCTTCGCCGCGGTTAATGCGAATAATTTCGTCTGCGCTTGGGATACGCAGCGACGCACCCGCTTTCAGGACATTGATGTTGCCGCCAAACGCAGCAGGGTTCGCCTCGAAAATCGCCAGCATCGTCTGGTTCATTGTCAGGCGACCATCGGGCCGTACCCGTGACGCTATGCCCCACAGGGTTTCGCTGCGGGCCACGGTGTAATCGCCGCCGGTCGTCGTGTCATACGGCGATGCATCGCGAACCGGTCGTGGTTCTTGTTGCGGTTCTTGTTGCGGTTCTTGTCGCGACCGAGCGGGAGCGGGAGCGGGAGCTGCCTGCCGCGTCGGAGCTGGTTGTGGAGTAGCGCGCTGCGGCGTGGGTGCCGGGCGTCTAATCTGGCCACTATCCGCCGGCGTGGCACGACTCGGAGCCTGCACTGCAGGTGCTATTTCGGCTGCCGGTGGTGCAAACGTCGGTGGGTCCAGGAGTACGGTGTACTCACGCAATAGCCTGCCGCGTGACCACGTCGCCTCGACAAGGAAGGTCAGGAATGGTTCGGCCATAGGCGTGGCAGAACGAATCTCTACAACGTTACCGTCGGCACGCCCAGTTCGGACGATTTGAAACAGGATATCTTGCAGATAGAACGGGCGGTCAAGGCCATACCGTTCGAATGTATCAGCCGACGCCATGGCAATCTTGAGATTGTCGAGCTCGTCAGGAGTGGCCGACAGCAATTCAATTTCTGCACGCAACGGCTCGTTGAGTGCAGACTGCAGTCGAATATCTCCCAGGCCCAGTGCCCAGACATGGCTCGACATCAGGATGACAAGCGCAAGCGAAATTCGAGACAATCGTCGCGACATAGTTTTTATCTCCGGATCCCCGTAAAACCCCGAAAACGGCACCCTTCAGGGGCCACATCATGGCTGGCAGACCGCTTTAACATATGGTGTTGAACTATAGCTTATAAATGGTTTTTCGCCAATATTTCAGCAATTTGGACGCTATTTAGAGCCGCGCCCTTACGTATGTTATCCGAGACTACCCAGAGATTGATGCCACGTGGGTGAGAAATATCCTCACGAACTCGGCCAACGTATACCGCGTCGGTGCCTGAGCTTTCTGTCACCGCTGTCGGATATTCACCGGTTTTTACGCCGTCAAGCAGTGTTACGCCGGGTGCATTCCTGAGCAGGTCACACACTTTCCCGGCCGTGATCTTCTCTTTGGTTTCTATATGTACAGCCTCGGAATGGCCATAGAAAACGGGTATGCGCACGGCTGTTGGATTTACCAGGATGCTCTCATCGCCAAAAATTTTGCGCGTCTCCCACACCATTTTCATTTCTTCCCTGGTGTAGCGGTTGTCCTGGAATACATCAATATGCGGAATCGCGTTGAATGCGCTTTGCTTCGCATCACCTTTAAGCTCGAGCGGGCGACCGTTTAGCAGACATGCCGTCTGCCGCACTAATTCTTCGACGGCACTTTTGCCCGCCCCTGACACTGCCTGATACGTAGCGACATTGATGCGCTCGATACCGACTGCGTCATAAATAGGTTTCAGTGCGACAACCATCTGGATAGTCGAGCAATTCGGGTTCGCAATGATGCCGCGACTCTTATAAGCAGCGATAGCGTCGGCATTAACCTCGGGCACGACAAGCGGGATGTCATCGTCGTAACGAAAGTGAGAGGTATTGTCGATGACCACGCAGCCAGCGGCAGCGGCCTTCGGCGCATACTCTTCTGACACAGAGCCACCGGCCGAGAACAGTGCGATTTGTACTTTCGAAAAATCGAAATCGGCGAGGTTATCAACCGCCAGGTCACGATTGCGGTAGGTGACGGTCTTGCCGATCGAACGCTCGCTGGCAAGCGCATACACAGTACCAACCGGAAAATCCCGTTCAGTGAGGATTCCCAGCATCGTTTCGCCAACGGCACCGGTGGCACCGACGACGGCAATATCAAATTTCCGCGTCATACGACCGGTACCCCCGACTCAACGTCTGCGTTCTGGGCGCGATCGCGCAGGAAGTGATCCATGAGCACCAGCGCAACCATCGCCTCGGCGATCGGAGTTGCCCGCAGCCCCACACAAGGGTCGTGGCGGCCCTTGGTGACAATCTCGGTTTGCTTGCCGGACGAGTCGATCGTCTTGCCTGGGACTGAAATGCTCGAGGTCGGCTTCAACGCGATGCTGGCGAGAAGGTCCTGCCCCGACGAAATGCCACCCAGGGTTCCACCGGCATCGTTCTTACTAAACCCATCCGGGCCGATTTCGTCACGATGCTCACTACCGAGTTGTGTAACTGCTGCGAAACCGGCGCCGATCTCGACACCTTTAACAGCGTTGATACTCATCAAACCGTGCGCGATGTCCGCACCCAGCTTGTCAAACACGGGTTCACCAAGACCAGGCGGCAAATTGCTGGCCAGCACACTAATTTTTGCTCCAATGGAGTCGCCCTGCTCGCGCAAGTCATCCATAAACTTCGCAAGTTCGTCCATACGCCCCGGATCCGCACAAAAAAATGGATTGTCATTAACGATGGACAAGTCGGTCCCCGGCAGTTTGATCGGGCCGAGCTGGGCGAGGTAGCCCCTGATCTCTACGCCGAGCTTTTCGCGCAGGAATTTTCGCGCGATCGCACCGGCCGCCACACGCATTGATGTCTCGCGCGCCGATGAGCGGCCACCGCCACGATAGTCGCGAATGCCATACTTTTGTTGGTACGTGTAGTCGGCGTGCCCGGGACGGAACTTGTCTTTAATGTCGCCGTAATCCCTTGAGCGCTGGTCGGCATTTTCGATGAGCAGCCCTATCGGCGTACCGGTCGTCTTACCTTCAAAGACGCCTGACAAGATCTGCACCTGATCCGGCTCGTTGCGCTGAGTCGTATGGCGCGAACGTCCGGGGCGACGGCGATCGAGGTCAACTTGTATGTCACTCTCGCTGAGTTCCATTCCTGGTGGGCAGCCATCAACCACGCAGCCCAGTGCCCGCCCGTGGCTCTCGCCGAACGTGGACACGATAAACAACCGACCGAAACTACTACCTGACACCTTATATATCCTCGAGATCGCGCTTTGTCAGCAGGAATACGCCTGACCCGCCATGCTCGAACTCCAGCCACGTAAATGCAACACCTGGATAACGTTTTTCCAATGCTGGCTGGCTATTGCCGACTTCGCAGACGAGTATTCCCTTGTCGTTCAGGAATCGCGATGCATGATGCAGGATCGTGTTCACTGAATCCAGACCATCGTGGCCTGCCGCCAGGCCCAACGCGGGCTCGTGGCCAAATTCGCGTGGCAGAGCATGCATGTCTTCTTTATCTACGTACGGCGGATTACTCACGATCAGGTCGTAGTGCCTGCCTTGCAGATTGTCGAAGAAGCTGGACTGAACCAGTCGGACGCGATCGGCAAGCTCATACCGTTCTATATTAATGGCAGCGACATCGAGTGCGTCCGCTGATATATCAACCGCATCGACGGCGGCATCAGGGAACGCCTTTGCGATAGCTATCGCAATGCAGCCACTGCCAGTGCCAAGATCGACCGCTGTTTTCACGTCGTCCGCAACTACCCACGGCTCGAATCGAGCATGAATGAGCTCGGCGAAAGGCGACCGTGGTACCAGTACTCGCTCGTCGACATAGAATTCGAGCCCGGCAAACCAAGCCTGGTTAACAAGATAAGCAACCGGCACACGGCCGCGAATCCGTTTCTCGACTAACTCTTCGAGCTCACGCATTTCGCCTGGCTCGACAGACCTGCCGTAAATGGCCGGCACATCGTCATGTGACAGCCCAAGATGCGCAAATACCAGCCAGGCGGCCTCGTCGACCGCATTATCCGTGCCATGACCGAAGTTCAGATCGGCCGCGTCAAAGCGACTCGCGATCTCGCGGATAATCGTCTCAACACTCACCGATTGTTCAGATGTCTGTGCCATAGATGAAGAGTGTCGTTTAGAATAGGAGCATTGCGCAAACCGAACAGCCAAATAATGAACTTCAGAAAAGCTTTTATTGTCTTTGCCTCTCTCGCCGCGATCACTGCCGGCGCATGGTTCTCATTTCAATTGACATCGCCGCCGCCTGTACCCAGCACGGCCACAGTATTACCTGCCACGAGCGAACTACCGGAATTCTCGTTGCTGGACCAGAGCGGGCAGATGATTGGCCGCGACGTTTTCGAAGGGCAATGGGACTTGCTGTTTTTTGGCTTCACACAGTGCCCGGACATCTGTCCGATAACGCTGCAAGTTCTCGCAGATGCGCAACGACAATTAGCAAATGCCGGCCAGGAACCGCTGCCGCGAATCGTGCTTGTCAGTGTCGACCCCGAACGCGACACACCCGATGTAATCGGACAATACGTGGGTCATTTCGGCGACGACAGTTTGGGTATCACGGGATCCATGGACGAACTCCGCAAACTCACCAACAGCCTCGGCATATTCTTCGAGAAGTCCGGGCCGGATGAAGAGAATTACTCGGTTGCCCATTCGGCTGTCGTTCTACTCATTGATCCTGACGGCCGGTTTCATTCGCTGTTCGGATCTCCACACGAAGCAGAGAACTTCGTGCATGATTTACAGATTATCATGAGCGCACCGTGAAACAACTCACTCTTGTTGCACTCTCAGCACTGCTTATGTTGGCGTGTTCCGAAGCGCAAGCACCGCTAACCGCAAGTGATGTCGTCGTTACCCGATCTGTGCCGGGCATGCCAATGAGTGCCGGCTACTTCAAGCTGACCAACAACTCCGGGCAGGCCATCAGCATTTCGCACGTAACGAGTCCACAATTCGCCTCGGTTCAAATGCACGAGACGATCATTAAGGATGAGGTGGCCCGCATGGTTCCCCTCGAGACGCTGATTCTGCAGTCTGGGGAGATCGTCAGTTTCGAACCGGGTGGCAAGCATCTGATGCTGATGCGGCCCGCTGACGATATCGATTCAGTGACGCTGAAGTTTTTCGCTGGTGAGTCGCTACTGCTAAGCGTTAACACAGATTTCGACCGGTAAGTCTTCGATGCGCGCGCGACTCTTCGTCTATCTGCAGTATGTGCTGCCTCGATTCTGGTTAACGGCAATTGTTTATCGTCTCGCGAGAATCCGCACACCTGCTATAAAAGACTTACTCATCACACGCTTCATATCGCTCTACGATGTCGAAACCGAAGAGGTCGAGCTCGAAGTTCCGGCAGGCTTCGAATCCTTTAACGATTTTTTCATTCGTAAGCTCGAGGACGATGCCCGGCCGATCGATGCGCAGCCTGGTTCGATCGTTTCTCCGGTAGATGGAACGGTCAGCAGGGCTGGCCGGATGTTGGCAGGCAGCATCATG
>RCNB010000836.1_pt1 | contig 20059 bp, 15 predicted proteins | sample 2041321 | NCBI WGS metagenome assembly RCNB01 (sample SAMN09708232, study PRJNA481090) | Marine sediment metagenome, whole genome shotgun sequencing project. | reverse complement strand
TTGTCGATGCTCTTGCGGGAGCGGAAGACAAGTACGATATCAGTAGCCTGAGCACCGACCTGCCAACCAAAGCTACCCCCGGTTAGGGTGATAAAGCTAGGGTTGCTCCAGGTTCCATCGGGACGCTTAACCATCAGTACACCTTTGCCGCGTCGTGCCCCGAACATGAACCCAACTTTCATGGTGTCCGGAATAACAGCAACGCCGTAAGCATCTTTGAGCATGCTGGGCGGGATGCCTTTTTCGGGGATCTTGGTGAACTGCTCCAGCACTTCAGTAGCGTTGAGTACGCGGCGTTCGACCTTAGTCTGTGCGGATGCTGTGCCAACGGTTGCTAAAAGAGCGATAGCGGCGATCAATACTGACAATTTTTTCATAGCTTCATCCCTGTTGTTGCTTTCCGTGAGTCTTCTTGATGAGGCTCTGTCGGATTGTATTTCCGGGTTCGTCCTTGAACCCGTCATTTGAGGTCAATTTAGCGTAATTTTTTCTTATGTTGAAGTCTTTTGTATGAAGTTTTTGTAACTTATTGTTTTTAAATATAAGTTATCTTTATCTATGTCGTAAGAAACATGTGATTTAAGCAAAAAAAGACGTTTTTTAGACGAATTTATGACGGATTTCTATACAGATATGGATATTTAAAGCCGGGAAGCAGGATATAGGACTTTTATAAGTGCGCAGAGGTTCGTAAATGCCACTTTTAGACAGTTTTCAGGTGAATGAAACATCCGGTGCATCGCGTACTTCGGCGCTGTCGACTCTGAAAAACCCTGCAGGGGAAAAGCCAAAAAAGCCGGCGAACACATTTGCCGGAAAGCTTTCGCATGAGGTGTTATAGGTCATGACGGCGTCGTTAAAAGCCTGGCGCGAGAAGGCCAGGGTATTTTCGGTAGCGCTCAACTTGTCTTGTAGATTGAGCATGTTTTGATTGGCTTTCAGATCCGGGTAGTTTTCCATTAGTGCAAATAGTTTGCCGAGTCCACTCGACAGTGTTGCTTCCGCGGTCGCCAGATTTTTGATTGTTACCGGATCTGTTGGATCTGTTCGTTTGAGCCCTTGCGCCGCTTCGTTACGTGCCGTGACAACGGCATCCAGTGTTTCACGTTCGTGTTTCATGTAGCCCTGGACGCTAGCAACAAGATTGGGAATAAGGTCATGGCGTCGGGTAAGTTCGACATCAATTTGAGCGAAACCGCTACGCACCTGATTACGCAATTTTACTAATCGGTTATAGATGCCTATGACAAAAGCCAATAGGACACCGATGATAATTAGAAAAATGAGACTATCCATTACCTAAAACTCCGGGTAATTGAGCTGTCTATGCGGAAGCATGAGTAACATCTGTGTAGTACTCATGTGTGTGTGCTGCAAGAATGTAAGGGAATAGCTCAGTTCGGCGGTCGATGTTTAAAGTGCTCCCAAAATTCCAACGCGCCTCTTTGGATTCCCATTTTTCATGGACAACAAATTGAGCTGACTTATCATCATCATCATGCGCTGGGTGTTTAGCGGCTTCTTCGGGCGTAATTCTTTTAAGTACGTCCTCCGCCATCGAGCCGGGGTTCGACTGCATGACGGTTCTACCAAGAAACCCTTCGGCTTTCTCGATGTATGGCCCGATACTTTGATAGTAGGCGGCTACTTTGTCTTCCTGACCAGATTTGGCACACATTGTGACAATGAAATGTTCCATTGCGTTTGTCTCCGAGTAGATTGGTAGCTCTATGCTACCTCATTCTGACTCGTTGCAAATAAACTGGTTACGTCGGCGGAATTATGGTGCCGTTAACAATAGGTTGAAATGCGGTTTGCCGATCGATGTCCTCTGGTGAGCTTCCGAGGCCGTGATTTAGCGCAGTAAAGCGACCGACGTCACCATGCAGTGCCATATAGTTGAGCACCACAGTTTCGACCAGGCGGTCTACGCTGTTTGCAGCAGGATAACGGCTGGCTGTTTCGGTTGAAGCATCGCGCCGCATATGCCCCAGCTGTTGGTGCTGAGCTTCGGATAGGCTGTAGGCTCCGCCACTAAGCAGCTGCGGCTTTGATCCAGGATTGTATACGAGGAAAAAGCTTGCGGCCGTCGATGAGTTATCACCAGTCCACTGGCCTTTGCCATTACCTATGGCAGAATTATCCGGCATGCCATTGCTGGCAACTGAACCATCACTAAATACATACATCATCAACGGAACGCCAACGAGGTGTGCATAGGCCAGACAGGCACCCATGCATCTACCAGCACGCAGATCACGTTGCTCACCGGTTGCCCGGTCACCTGTGTGATAGTCGTAACCACCCATGGTAATTGTGCCCGCCGAAGCGAACCCGTTAATCACCATTTTCATGATAGCTGCTGTTTTACGGAACTCGTTATCGTTCTGGATTTCGTTGTCGGTAAACAATGAACGAATGTTTGCATCTTTAGCTGGGTTGAGCAGCGGTGAAACACCATTGTCTGCCGGGTCTTCACTGGCGTACTTGTCAGTCAGGTGAGCCGACTGAACATAGGCGCAGCGAATCATGCGTTTTAGTTCGGCATCCTGTGCAACTTTAGTGTCAGTTGCTGTTAGTTTCATATCGCTGATGCGTTGGATGGATTCCATGACGCGCACGGCATCGTCTTTATTCAGCAGACCAACAAGTTTTCCGGTATCAACCAATCCGGTTACATCACTGGGTCGGTCAACCTTTGTCGGACGCATAGTCGGATCGATAAATGCGGGATTGAGCGAGGCTCCGCCAGGCATTGAGTTGCCGCCGGAGTCCGAATTGCGTGACCCGATAAGGTTCAACAACGCACCGTAAGAGTAGCCGCCATTTTGTGCGATGGCATACATAGGGTTATGTGGGTTGTTGCTGGTGTCATTGTCTGAGCGGGCGGGTATTACCGCACCGTTAATGCTGGCTTGTGCGCCACCGCCTACTTGATTCAGTTTTTCGAGAATACCTTGCAGCATCGCGCTTTCTGAATGAAATGCTAGTCCGAGCTCACGGTTAACGAAGTCGCCGCCATTACCGTCTATGCCACCGGGCAGTCGATCACCAGGCAAGCCCAATTTGCTGTATCCGGCAGTGGACAACAGGTCGTCCTGACCTTCAGGTCCACCTACGAGCACATTAGATCCGGAGATGTTGGCGCCGCCGGCAAGATCAAAGCAGATGAACGGTATTTTGCCAGCGCCTGCATTTTTCAGATCACAGATTCCAGGTGCGCGCAGTATATCAATATCGCCGGCTAGATCAGCAAAAGCACTGTTCGAGTGACTAAAAATATTGAGTAGATTTGCACCAGCGACCGTTGCAGAACCAGTCATAAAACCCTGTGAAATAAATTCACGACGGGTTTTAGGCCGCGAGTGATCGGGGTGCTTGAGAGCTTCATCTACAGAGAAGGTTTTATTTTTCATATCAGGATCCTTCCTGTTATTGCATCATGATGCCGGCATTGCCGAGCGTTGCTGAACAGGTTGCCTTAACGATGGTTTCTACGCGCCCTTCAGCACAAGAATTGCCGCATGCAGATAGATCAACGATGAGTGAATTCAGTTCACCTTTGATCGTCATGTCAGGTTTGATGGTTGTATCGTTGCCGTCATTGTCAGGTAGGTTTTTCGGTGCAGTACTTGTAACACTGCCAACCAACGGCTGTGAATCAAGGTTGGTTCCTAAGAACTTCGTTACTAGCGGGCCCACAATGTCTTCACGCTGGGTTTCTGTGCCTAGCCAATTGCTGATATTGAATGTGCCTGTGTTGGTTGGCGGGAAGCTGAAGTCAGGCCAGAAGTTATCGCGCAGCGTGGTGTCGTCGACCAATGCGTTGCAATACTCGATTGCGATTTGTGCCACGCCAGCCTGATGCGCGCCGAGGAATCCATCAGCGTCAACGGTTGCCGGGAGTTGCTGACGAACACTTAGATAGGTCTCACGCACATCCGGATAGCTATCGTTGTTGCCTGTGGCTGTCGACTGCACGCCTGTTAGTTGCGCCATCGTGGCGTAGATTTCATCAAAGAGGCGGAAACCAACTTCAGGTGCTGTTAGTTCGTCTATGGAGCTCGGTGGAGCAAGGGAACCCAGATCCGTATAGGCATTCATGGTTGTGCCCAGCTGCTCAAATGATAGATAGAATTCATCTACATCAATGCCCGACCCTAGTTTTACCAGAGTGCCTAATCGTGATATCGGGAAGCCTTCGGCAGGATAGTTCAGATCGGTAACCGTCGTATCGATATTGCCAAAAATCTGTCCTGTTCTTGGAATGATGCCATTGATACCAATGCGCATGCCGCGTATCGGAATTGATCCAGGCGATTGGTTGCCGCCCAATAGTACGAACTTCGGTTCGGCGAACAAATAGCTGTATTCGTCGAATTGACTCACTTCGAAAAGGACGTAGCTATCGCTTAGACCAGTGAAACGGTCTGTATTGAATATCAGGAAGTATTTCTGTCCTGGTGGAATATCGGCATTCTGAGTAATCTGTGCTTCGGTGAGCACGCGGTTGTGAACTGCCAGCATTCTTATCTGACCAACCCAAGGCCGATTGCCAGATACTTCGTTACCCAGAACCAAGGCAAAGCCATTGGACCAGTTGCTGATTTCTCCAGCTAGAGCAGGGTCAACGTCATCGGTTGAGATGCCGTTAACGAAAATGCGTCGACCACTTATAGGGCTGTAGGTCAGCACTACATGTTGAAGTACGGCCTGCAAGTCCTGATCTGCATCTGCAGTAGAGAGTGCATCTTCACCATTGCTATCTGTGGTGGCGCTGCGATTATAAAAGTCGTAGTTATAAAGCGTTTGGCCCAGTGTGAAGTTGCGTAACTCAGTGCTGCCGGAGTAGCTAATAATATTCGAATCTTCCTGTGATACGTTACCGGGAACGACCCAAGCTTCAATAGTGTACTCACCTGTTGCACGAATGAGGTCATGAAGTTTTTCACTATCTTCAACAAGAGCCTGTGCTTTGTTATTGCCGCCATCAAACTCTAGTCCCCAGTTACTCATCCAGAGGTCTTCGCTGCTAAGCGTGAGATTGGTAGCCGGGTCGATACCACTTGTATCGAGTGCGGTAAAGCCTTCTCCCGCTTTGAACTCATAGAGTGCTATAAGGTCTGTCTCATGGCGATTGCCACCAGCTGCAACGATGCCATCTTCAGCAATAACAACGGCTGCGCTGGCCACTAGGTCGGCATCGAAAACAGGCGCTCCCAGACTGGCTGCAAACGCAGCGATATCTTGTTCGAGAGTGCTGGCATAAGTGGCGCAGTTTTGAGCTTCACAACCATGACCTTCGTCTCGGGGGCGCTCAACGATGCGACTTTGCTCCGGACTCTCTAGATTAATTTTTGGAACAATCCCCGCATATGCCTCAGCACCTGATTGAGTGTCGGCAAAGTACGGTTTGCGTGGGCTTGCGGCATCGCGACTATGACAGTCTGAACACCAAAGCTGTACGTCCGCATATAGCTTGCTGCTTTCGAATTCCGCAGATGTTTCCGGCAGCTGAATTTTAGGCGTGCGCTCGCGTATTTGTTCGGGGGGAAGCGCGGCGATCTGAATCTGTCGTCCAGCAGTTTCACCTCCGACACTCAGCCAGGCTTCAACCCAACGCAGAATCACATCAGCACAGGCTACATTGCTTTCGAGCCAGCAGTTATGACCGCCGCCTGCTTTGGTAACCAAACGCGATTCAAAAGGTGATGAACGATTGACCAGTCCTATGGCTTCGCCATAAGCAAGGTTGATGTTGTCATCACGCATAAAATAAGGGGCTTGATCGCCGTCAACATGACAACGACTGCAACGCTCGTCCGTGCGCAGGTTGTCCCAGACATTTAGCTTAAAAGCCAGAATATCTGCAGTTTGTGCGGCCGGTCCTGAATAAGGCTGCTGCTTTGCTTCTGCCGGCGCTTGTTCGTTGGTTACGGTTTCTTCACCACCACCACACGCGCTGAGTACCACGACGAGTGCAAGTAGCAGCGGTGCTTTTAATTTACGGAGTCTGAAAGTTTTCATCAGGTAGTCTCCTCGTCGCCCATGCAGTGCACGGCGGCTTCTTTGAATTGTTCTTTCAAATTATGGCTAGCATTAAAGTCGCCTACCATTGAATCTATCTGGCTGCGGTCAGCAGAATTTGCTGGCTCACGCAGGCAAACAGTTTCGAAGACTTTTTCGACATGGCATTGTGCAAACGCCTGACTGTGCGCCATTTCAGTTGCCATGCTCGCGGCACCAGTACCTTTCCCGGGTAAGCCGTTTTCCCAGCCAATCCACTGATTCGGTCCGTCGCGCCAGTAGTTAATCCAGCTTTCATCAACAGTGATATAGCCAAACGGAAAGTTAAGGCTATTCTGCGTGTACTTCGCTTGGACGTTATCCGGCGTGTATTCGATGCGACCGGTACCAGTATTGAAATCGTAGAATGCGAACGCGCCGGCCATTGGGTCCATGCCGTCATGGCAGGTAATGCAGCTGTTCATATAGATGCGGCTGTCGCCACCGGGGCTGCGCGTTATATCCTGACGAATCCGGTCGGGAACACGGGTGCCGTCTTGAACCTGCTCCAGGTCTAGACACATATGGTTAAGCATCGTAAACCGGAACATTGCTCGGTTAGTGCCCGCAACAAAGAACGCTTCTGCAGCAGCCCGCGACGTCAGTACTCCGGAGGTACCTCCTAGGGGTAAGCCATTCAGCCCTTGTTGCGGAACAGGTTCAAATTCGTTGGCTTTCAATGCTGCACCAATGTTTATATTGGCGGCCTCGATATCTTGATAATGTTGATTGTTGTTTGCGGAATAGTCTGCCACATCCTGATTATTGCCTGTGTAGGTATAGAGGATGTTGGTGCTTAGAATATCTCTGAAATCATCGTCGGCGTAGACCATGCCTATGACTGTTGCAATGTAATCGTTTAGATCAACAAACTGTGTTTGGTCACGATTTGTCCATGGCGCTACATGAGTTTTTAGCGTGACGTTGTAGAAGTTGTCGTTATCGATCGCAAGTTGTGCTGCTTCAAGTGGCTGTCCGGCTGCGATCAGGCCTGCCATATCGTTCAGGACTTCTGCACTTGGAGGAACACCTGCGATCCGGTCATGGATGCGTTTCGCTTTCTCGCGTGAACTATGAGGTACGGCATTGGCTGTAGATACAACAATGCCTGCCAGCAGCAATAGTGCCATTAGCAGTAATCTCGAGGGCTGCTTGTTAGCAGCTGAGCTACACAGTGTTAGCTGTCTGTTATTTAATTCTTTCATAAAGTTTGTTCCTAAACCGAACAGTTCTTTAGCTGAATGCCAGTTTGTTGCCGGGAACGAGTGCATTCTGTGATGGCGTTCACAGTTCTGATAAGCAACGCTGGATTACGTTAACTAGGTCGACTAATTGTAGGGCTCTCTGGGTCAGAATGTATTTTCGCGAGAAGTACGCAACCAGAGTTGTGAGGAACATATGAAAAATTTACTAAGGATTGCTGAAGCACAAAGCGCTTTGCGTCGTGCTGCCATATATACGACTGTTATTTCTATAGCGGTCGGGCTTGTTGCCTGCGGCGGCGGCGATGGTGTTGATATAGCTGGAGGGCAGGATGCCGACCCGGTTGTGGTCGATGTGCCTATTGCCTTTGTAAAGCGGCCGGTACCTCCCGCTGATGATCCGATGATGCCTGGCTCCGGAGTGACAAATTTATCAGCAGCAGAACCGGGTGCCGCATTATATGTGCGTGAGCGTGCCTCAACGGCTGCTGAAGAAAAGAATATTACGGCTGGTGTAGCAGGTAACTTTGCCGATATTAGAGACCTCAGTGTTTCTTTTGATGGCACCCGGATGCTGTTCTCAATGCGCACTCCGATTCTTCCCGGGGTGGATGAAGAAGATCTTCCTAGCTGGAATATTTGGGAGTATCAATTTAAAAATAGCTCGCTGCGTCGCGTTATTGGAGATATTGGCGTTGCCGAGCAGGCCCACGATCGCTTCCCACAATATCTTCCCGATGGTCGTATCGTATTTAGCTCGACTCGCCAGACGCAAACGGCCGAAGTGCTGATTGATGAGGGCCGTGGTCAGTTTCCTATTCTTGAAGAAAGTCGTAATGAGGCAGCATTTTTACTGCACGTCATGAATGACGATGGTAATGAGATTCACCAGATAACGTTTGGTCGTAGTCATGATTTTTATCCGTCGATTCTTAGTAATGGCCAGGTCATGTTTACCCGCTGGGAACAGGGTAACAATGTTGATCAGTTGGACTTGTATCGCATAAACCCTGATGGCACCGGCATTGAACTGCTGTATGGCTCGAAAAGTCATTTCACAGGTACCGGTCAAAACTTCGTTGAGTTTATACAGCCTCGTCAGGCACCAGACGGAAAAGTTATTGCAATTATTCGTCCGCGCACCGGCACCTATGAAGGTGGCCAGGTGGTTGCCATAGACGTTAATAACTTTGTCGAAAATACTCAGCCGGTGGCGAGCGCGGCCGGCATTTCGGGGCGCGCACAGACGATCGTTTCGATAAATGACGTAAATACAGAGCCGGGTCCGTCACTGGGTGGGCGTTATGCATCGGCATTTCCTCTATGGGATGGCACAAATCGCGTATTTGTGAGTTGGAGCCCGTGTTTAGGGTATAACAAAAATAACGAGGCGCAGTTCTGCTCTTTGGCTAGCGTTGATCTGGATCGGCAACCACCTCCCATCTACAGTATCTGGATATATAGCCGCAATGAAGACACTCAGCGGCCGGTGGTCCTGGCTCAATCTGGTTTCTGGTTTACCGATATAGTTGCTGCTCAAGAGCGGTCAAGACCGGATATTATTTTTGATCGTACTTATGCTCTTTCCTCATACCCGGATTTAGCTGCAGATGGCTGGGGTATCTTAAGTGTCCGCAGTATCTATGATGTTGACGGGGTTGATACCCGGGTTCCTGATATTGCGTCTTATGCAGACCCGCTTGCTGTGCCAGCTGATCAGCGTGCCGCACGATTTGTACGAATTGTTAAGCCTGCTTCAATACCCGATGAAGAGATACTTGATTTGCCAAACTCTGCATTTGGCGTCACCAGTTTCTTTGGTATGCGAGAAATTATTGCTTACGCGCCCATCGAACCGGATGGTTCGATCAGGGTTCGTGTGCCAGCTAATGTGCCGTTGGGACTTGAGCTATTGGATGTAAATGGTAAGACGCTACCGGGACAGGATCATGACAACTGGTTGCAGGTTTTGCCAGGTACTGAAGTGACCTGCCACGGTTGTCACGATAACGATTCTGATGTTTCGCACGGTCGTTCTGGTGCCTTTCCGTCAGCATACCCGGGAGCTACTGGCAGCCAGTTTGTTAACGCGACAGCAACTCTGGCGCCATTCATCGGAGAAACGATGGCCGAGACCCGCACGCGGGTGAGTTGTGCTACTGACAATTGCACTGCATTGAACGCCAGCACTGATATTGAGTATGCAGATTATTGGACGCCCGCTATTGGTGCGCCGGCAGCTCCTTTCACCTATGCTTACGCGGAGCTTGAGACACCGCCTCCAATATCCGGTGCCTGTGATATCCAGTGGGAAAGTGCTTGTCGTATTGTGATTAACTACGAAGAGAATATTCATCCACTTTGGTCGTTGCTACGACCTACTGTGGACGCCAGTGGCATGGACAGGCAATGTGCTTCCTGTCATGTAACTCAGTTAAATATAGTGACGGGTCTGATGGAAGATGCTCCGGCTTATCTGGATTTGTCTGAAGGGCAATCAGATCAGAATATCGATCATTACAAGGCTTACCGTGAGTTGGCCGCCGGTGATAATCAGTTGGTTGATGATGGTTTGGGTGGTTTGACAAATTTGTTGGTCGATACTGGCGAACTGGATGAGTTTGATCAGCCAATTCTGGTGCCGGTTGGCGTGAGTCGGTCGTTAACACCCGGTAATGCGTTTAATTCAGGTCGATTCTTCTCTAAATTTGAGTCGGGTGGTTCGCATGAAGGCTGGCTTTCTCCCGCAGAACTCAAGTTAATTGCTGAATGGGTAGATATTGGCGCGCAGTACTACAATAATCCGTTTGATGCTCCTGAGAACTAAAGTATGCGGCTTGTAACCCCGACAATAATTCTGCTACTGGTGATTTTTTCTTCTGCGGTACAGGCTGAGAAGCTGTATGAGCAGGTTGATATTATTGACCCGTACATTGATCTGCACACCGGTCCCGGTCGTGGTTATCCGATTTTCGATGTCGCAGAGCGTGGCGCGAAAGTTGAGGTAATGCGCCGGCGTACCGATTGGGTTCAGGTGCGCACGAGCAGTGGCAAAGAGGGCTGGGTTGCTCTCGAGCAGATGCGCCAGACTCTGCAGGATGACGGCGAACTGACGGAATACAATGACGGCAACCTGACGGAATACACTAATCATCGCTGGGAAACCGGCTTTATGGGTGGTGATTTTGGTGGTGCCAATGTCCTTTCCGGTTATCTCAGTTACTCCTTTACCCGCAATCTTTCAGCAGAGATTGCTGTATCGCAGCTTTTGGGCGATATATCTGATGGGAACATTCTGGCGGCAAATATTGTTCATACATTTTTCCCAAGGTGGCGTGCGTCACCTTTTTTTAGTTTAGGAACAGGTGTAATACGGGTTGAGCCGAAGGCAACTTTGGTGCAGGCAGAAGACCGTAAGGATCAGGCCGCAATTGTAGGGTTTGGTGTTAAGGCTTATGTGACACGAAAAATTTTGTTTCGGGGCGAATACAAAAACTACTATGTATTCGGCAGCCGGGGCGAGAATGAGGATGTAAACGAATGGAAACTCGGTTTCTCGGTGTTTTTCTAATATTGGCAGGTTTGTCGGGCTTCGGTTCGGTGGCTATTGCTCAGGATGCGTCGCGTAGCGACGACCAGGTGATTGATCCTTCGGTCGAGCGCCGCGAGGTTCGTCGTGCGGATATGGATACTGAGAATTTCGAGATTGGTGCGTATTTCGGTGTGCTTAGTGTCCAAAGCTTTGGTTTCGATACAGTCGTCGGTATCAAAGCTGCGTATCACGTTACGGAAGATGTATTTGTCGAAGCCAATTACGGGTCTAGTAAAGCAGGCTTGACGGACTTCGAAAAGTTGAGTGGTTCCGCGCCACTTTTTACTGATGATGAGCGAGAGTTTACCTATTGGAATATTAACCTTGGCTACAACATTCTGCCTGGTGAGGCGTTCTTCGGAAAGAACAAGGTTTTCAATAGCGCCTTATATTTGGTCGGCGGTTTGGGTTCGACAGAGTTTGTCGGCGACAGTTTTTTCACAGTGAACCTTGGGCTGGGGTATCGGCTGTTATTAACCGATTCTATTGCGCTACACATTGATGTACGTGACCACATGTTCGAATCCAATATTCTGGGCGCTGATGAGGTAAGACATCACATTGAGGGTACTGTGGCTGCAACCTGGTTTTTCTAGGTTGTTTGGCTAGTCAAAAATTCACGGATGAAGTTTATGACTAAATTGATAAGTAAATTACTGATGTTGCCGATGCTATATATGATGTGTAGCGTGGCATTTGCCGATGTTTTGCCAAAACAACCGGCAGTGAATTTTGCATTGGCATCGCAGACCGCAGCCGAGGTTAGTTTGTCCGACTTTCAGGGGCAGGTAGTAATGATTAACTTCTGGGCCAGTTGGTGTGGGCCATGTCGCGAGGAAATGCCGTTGCTGGAAGGCTTGTATCAGCGTTATCAGGATCTGGGTTTTACCCTGCTTGGTGTAAATGTTGATGAGGATTCGTCGCAGGCGGTTGATTACCTTAAAGAGGTTAGTGTTAGTTTTCCTATCCTGTTTGATACGGCTAATGCAGTGAGTCAGGCCTACGATGTCGTTGCTATGCCGAGCACCATTCTGGTGGGCAGAGATGGGACTCTGCGTTATATCCATCATGGTTATCAGCCAGGTTACGAAAACGATTATCAGAATCAGATCCGTGAATTGGTAAGAGAATAGTGATGAATGTAGTCCGCATATTTTTGGTTTTGAGTGTCTTGTTTTTGAGCGCTTGCTCGGGCGTACAGCCCTGGGTCAAGCCATACGAGCGCGCCAATCTTGCTGACCCGGTAATGCAGTTGGATCGTGACCCCATTTCAAATGCGTATATGCATCATGTGCGTGAGGCCCGCGAAGGCGCACGCGGTGCTGCGGGCAGTGCTGGCGGAGGCTGTGGCTGTAACTAGCCGTGGCATATTGGTTGAGAGTTAAATGATAGTACGCCGCATACAAAGCATGTTTTTCTTCGCAGTTACCCTAGTCGGATTGCTGGTCGGGTTGCTGTGTGAGGTGAGTCTGGCCGCAGTGCTTCCAGAGGACCGGGTTGATGTGATGTACCACTCTTATAGTGGTGATAACGTTGAGGTGACAGGTCCGTCTGTATTGGTGCGTAAGTCACTTGGCGCAAATGTATCATTTGCCGCAAACTATTACGTAGACGATATTACGAGCGCATCTGTCGATGTTGTTTCTCAAGGCAGCGCCTACACGGAGGACCGCAAGGAAGGCAGTATTGGCGGCGATTTTCTTTATGAAGATACGACTTTTAGTGCCGGCGTTGGTAATAGTGAAGAGGATGATTATTCGGCCAATAGTTATTGGTTTGGACTGACTCAGGAGTTTTTCGGCGGCCTTAGTACCGTGAGTATGGGGTACGCGGTCGGCGATGATGAAGTGCGCAGAAACGGTTCACCCGACTTTCGGGAAGAGGTTGACCGACGTTCGTATCGTCTGGGTTTGACGCAGGTACTTACCAAGAATTCATTAATTGGTATGACATGGGAAACCATTACAGACCAGGGTTTTCTCAACAACCCTTATCGTTCGTATCGATTCCTAGATGCAAATTCCAGTAACGGCACTTCGTTTGCACCAGAGGTTTATCCTACAACCCGAACCAGCAATGCATTTTCGGTACGGGGTAAATACTTTCTGGAGCCACGTTCGGCGATATCTGCCGAGTATCGCTATTTCGATGATGACTGGAATATTACCGCCCAAAACGTTGAGGTTGGCTATACCCGAGCCATTGGTAAGGCCTGGCTGGTTGAGGCGGGTTATCGCTATTACACCCAGACCGGTGCTGATTTCTTCAGCAACACGTTTGCCTTCGAGGGTGAGCGGAACTTTATGGGGCGGGATAAGGAGCTAAGTCCTTTCGATAGCCATACGGTTAGATTTGGTGCGACATATCAGTTTATGCCGAACGGTTGGTGGTTGCTTGAGAACGGCACGGTCAATTTTTATTATGACTTGATGATGTTTAGTTACGATGAGTACACGGAGAATCGTCCGGGCACCACTCTTGCTACAGAAGAGTTGTTCGAATTTGATGCCCAGGTGTATAGGGCATATGTATCATTCTGGTTCTAGCTCTGACTAGACATTGAAATGTCTCAGGGCGAGTTACTTAGCCTATACAGTTAGCGTTGTCGGATAAAATCTTTAATGCAGGTTTTCCATTTTCTTATTCTTAAAGTGATTGCGGTCAGCCTATTGTTGGCTTCGGGCCCTGCTGCGGCTGAATGGTTGCGCGAATCGCAGAACATGATGGGTACGCGCATTACGGTGACGTTGTGGCATGAGGATGTTGCGCGTGGTCGTGAGTTGATTGATGACTCGATGGCGGAGTTCAAGCGCATAGAAAATGCCATGAGCACTTACATTGACGGCACTGAGATGTCGGAGATCAATGCTCATGCGGCAGAGCGACCTGTGGTTGTTTCCGCTGAACTGATGTCCTTGCTGAAGACGGCCCTGAGCCTTTCGATAACAACCTCCGGTGCGTTTGATATTACTTACGATAGCGTGGGTGACTTGTATGATTTTCGTGCATCCAAGCGACCCAACTCCACAGAGATCGAGTCCCATATAGACGCTATCGACTATCGGTATGTTGAGTTGGACGAGATTAACAATACAGTCAGGTTCCTCCGGCCAGGCGTAAGGATCAATCTCGGCGGAATTGCTAAAGGCTATTCAGTTGAGCGGGTTATTGCGTTAATGCGGGAGCAGGGTGTTTTGCATGCCAGCGCAACAGCAGGTGGTGATACGCGAATACTGGGTGACCGACGCGGTACCCCCTGGATTATCGGCATCCGCAATCCGGATGACGAGCAGGCAATTGTTACCCGTCTGCCCATTATCGATGAGGCTGTTTCTACCTCTGGTGATTATGAGAGATTCTTTATAGAGGATGGCAAGCGCTATCACCATATTTTAAACCCCGCTAGCGGTAAACCCACCGATGGCGTCCGTAGTGTCACGATTCTTGGTCCTGATGGCACGATGACAGATGGGCTTTCTACCAGTGTTTTTGTGCTCGGGGTGAAGGCCGGAATAGAACTTATTGAACAATTGCCAGCATATGAGGCGGTGATTATTGATTCCAATCGCCAGCTATTTTATTCCAGCGGCTTGTTGGGGCAGTAATTTGCATTTAATAACAAGTAGTTATATTTATTTTATGGTTTCTGTTGGGGTGTTAAAGCGTGACTCCGGTCACAGGTAAAGGCACCGAAGCCTGCGAACATAGCAGTGCTGGTGATAGTTGGGGCGCGAACCCTTAAATCGCCATTATGGAAAACAATTTAACGATTTTTCCGGAAGCTTATGACTAATAGCATGGGCAGTATGCGGGCTCGATAGTTTCGGGTCTTAATGCACAGCATCTTGCAGAGAACGGACATGTTTCTGATAGCATGACAAATTCTGTGTTTGTTTTATGTAAAGTCTGCAGTTCGGAAGGATCCTGGCAGTACGGCAGTCACTAATGTTTTTGCGTACAGGTTTAATTACAAAATTGTTGTTGATCGGGTTGTCGATGTTTGCCATCGCAGCTCATAGCGCCCTGCCGCCTGTCGATTCCGCTGCTCCCGATTTTGCTTTGAAAGATGCTTCCGGCACCAATGTGCGCCTGAGTGAGCTGCGCACCGAAGTTGTACTCATTAACTTCTGGTCGAGTTGGTGTCGCTCGTGTCGCAGTGAGATGCCAAAGCTGAATGAGCTGCATGCAGAATTTGCCGATACAGATCTGCAAATGATTGGCGTGAATGTTGATGATGGTCCGGCGGCAATGCGGCGCGCGCTTAACGAGCTTCAGCTTACTTATCCGGTGTTATTTGATAGCGAGCATCGTGTCAGCGAGTTGTATGAATTGCCGACTTTGCCCGTCACTGTGTTGATCGACCGCACCGGCCAACTGCGTTTCGTGCATAAGGGTTTCCGTGTAGGAAATGAAAAATTTTATAGAGATGAGCTAAGCCTTTTGCTGGCTGAGTAATGGATATGACAATGAATTCTGAACGTACTGCTTGGAAAAAATGGTTCTTTTCGATTGCTTTACTTGCGTTTACCGCAGTAGTTCAGGCGCAGGTTGAAGAGCCTGTGTCTGCCGCAGCCAAGCCGCTTGATGACCAGGTTCAAGAGCTTAAGCAGTCGGTGCTAAACCTTAATCGTGAGCTGTTTGTGCTTGAGGAAGAGCTACTGTTTCCTGCAAACACACAGGTTGTGGTGTTTGTTTCGATGGATGTGGGCAAGTACTTCACTCTGGATTCCGTTGAGCTTACGTTGGACGGAAAAGAGGTCAGCGCCTACCTCTATACCCCTCGTGAAACAGATTCATTGTTGCGCGGCGGTGTGCAGCGTTTGCATACGGATAATCTGAAGGTGGGTACTCATGAACTGGTGGCTGTGTTCACGGGTAAGGGGCCATCCGGACGCGATTATCGTCGCGCTACCAGTCTTTCGTTTGAAAAAACTATTGGCGCGAAGTTTGTAGAGCTTCGTATCGCCGACCGTGCCAGTTCCCAGCAACCAGAGTTCGAAGTGAGGGAGTGGGAGTAAACCAGTGATTAGGTTTGCGGATAAATCGACATTGCTGGCTGCCATTATTGGCATGCTTGTTGTCGGGCCTGCATGGTCCAGAGATGTTGCGCCGCAAGCAGGTATTGTTGTTGAGGATCTCCCTTATGGCAGCGTCCTCTATGAGTACTACAAGCAGGACTATTTTAGTGCACTGACAACACTAATGGTTGAAGAGGAATTCGGCAGAATCCCGGACCATGCGGCAGAAGCCGAGTTACTCAGAGGTGGTTTGTTGTTGTCCTATGGTTTGCATAGTCAGGCCGCAAATATTTTTGAGCGTTTATTGTCTGCTGATCCGGCGGTCGATGCAGCCAGTGATGGCAGCGACATACTTTCCACTCGCGAGGTACGTGATCGCGCCTGGTTCTTCTTGGGCAAGATGCGCTTTCAACGTGGTTATATCGCGGAGTCCGGCAGCGCTTTAGAGCGTGCGGGCCCCACCTTGCCGGCACATTTGCAGGCAGAGCGCGACAGCTTGCAGGCACAGGTAGATATTGATCAGGGCAACCTTGCTAAGGCGCAGCGACTTATTGATCAATGGCAGGGGGCTGAAGACTGGGCCGCATATGCCTCTTACAATCTTGGTGTGGCCTTGCTGCAGGCCGATCGTTTTCAGGACTCTTCAGCATATCTGGAACGCATTGGCACTATGGATGCGACGAGCGACGAAATGCGCAGTTTGCGTGACCGTGCCAATCTGGCATTGGGCTTTGCGCGGCTCCGGGTTGAAGATGGAGATGCGGCAAAAATCGCATTGGAACGTATTCGTCTGACAGGGCCTTTCTCGGGTGCGGCTTTGTTGGGTTACGGTTGGGCGGAAGCTGCAACGGGCGATTATTCGGCGGCACTCGTGCCATGGCTTGAGTTGCGTGACCGCAAGTCAATTGGACCTGCTTATCAGGAATCCCTGCTCGCTATCCCTTATGCCTATCGAAAACTTAGTGCGAATCAGCAGGCGGTTGAAGGTTATCAGGACGCGATACGTACCTATGATTCGGAAATCTCGCTGATCGACGCTGCTATCGAACAGGCTAGCAGCGGCAAACTGATCAGAGAGCTTCTCACCGAAGATATCGCTGACTTTAGTCGTTGGAACTGGACCTTGTCTGAGCTCCCTGACACCGCAGAGGCTCGCTACCTCTATGAACTTATAGCCTCACACAAATTTCAGACAGGACTTCGAAACTTCCGGGATTTGAAGATGCTGACTGCCCATTTATCTGACTGGCAGGGCAAGCTGGATATCTATGGTCACATGATTGAATCACGCGAGCTGTCATATGAGGCGTCTTTAGAGCAATCGCCAGAAGGTATGTATGCGCCCGAAGTTGAGCAGCTCCGCAGCAGCTATGAATCGATCCGGAGAACAGTGACGGCGGCAGCTGCAAATCATGATGCCCTCGCCGTAGCAAGCGCACTCGAAGCGGATGCCTGGCAGCGTGTTACAGCGTTGGAAAGCGATGCCTCTTGGGCGGGGGCGAGTCCTGAAGTGATCGAGAAACAGCGAGTACTTAAAGGCCTGCTGGTTTGGGATACAGAAAAAGAATATGAATTCCGCTTGTGGGAGAAACAACGCGAACTTGATGTTTTAGAACAGCAGGTCGCAGAAGTTGAACTGAATTATCAGAACTTTGCTACAGAGGTAGAGGGCGTGCCTGCAATGTTGCAGAACTACGAGCAGCGGGTTGAGACTTTGACACCACGTATAGAGCAACTACTTAATCAGGTTGCAGAGATATCAGAGGCCCAGATTGACGAACTGGGTGAAGTTGCTGCCGCAGAGCTTGCGATCAAGAAGAATCGCTTGCTGCAGTACCGGGCAGAAGCGCAGTTTGCACAAGCCGCAATTCTTGATCGAAGCGTGCAGCAGGAGGCGCAGTAATGGGTCGCCGACATATTGTTGTTCTCTGGTCGGGCTTCCTTGCATTAGCCATATCCGGCTCTTGTTTAGCTTGGGGCGGTTCAGATGAGCCAGAAACGTTAAAGAGCTTAAAAGGCCGCGAGCCTGAAGTGCGTGTTTCCGAGCCTGAACCGGTCAGTTCTTCGCAGAAGCTGGAGGCCTATAACGATTTTCTTGCATTGGCGGAGGCGGGTGATGACTCGTCGTTGCGTGTTGAAGCTATGCGACGCCAGGCTGACCTTTATATGGAGCTTGGTGAAGAAGCCAGCTTAAGAAATGATGGCTTATTGAAGGATGACCCGAATCAGTTAAGAGCGATAGAAATCTACAACCAGATTCGCAAGGAGTATCCAAATTACGAACAGCTGGAGTTTGTGGTTTATCAGCTCTCTAAGGCTTACGAGAATGTTGGTAATCAAGCTGAAGTTCTGGCTTCACTCAATGAAATAGTGCGCCGCTGGCCTGACAGCAAGTACATTGACGAAGCACAATTTCGTCGTGGCGAGATTTTATTTATTCAACAGGATTATGCTGGCGCTGAGACGGCCTACCAGGCGGTAGTTGATAGCGGCAGTCGTTCAAGATTTTATGAGCAGTCGTTATACAAACATGGCTGGAGTTGTTTTAAGCAAGGGTTTTATCCTCCGGGCATAGAGTCATTTTTGACACTGATGGATCGCAAGCTCGGAATGCTTGACGAAACTGACATATCGGCAAAGGTCGATGGCTTGAGTCGTGCCGATCGTGAGCTCTTCGATGACACTCTGCGGGTTATGAGTCTGGCCTTTTCGTATGAGGATGGCGCTGACTCGATACGTGGCTATGTTGATTCCCATCAGAGCTCAAGCTATGCCTATTTGTTGTATCAGAGCCTCGCGGATCTCTATCTGGAAAAAGAACGCTATAGCGACGCGGCCGGAGTGTTTGAGGCCTATGCGGCAGATTACCCAGAGCACTTTGAGGCACCTGTCTTTCAGGCGCAGGCAATTGAGGCCTATAAGAGTGGTGGCTTCCCTAGTTTGGTGCTTGAGAGCAAGAAGCAATACGTCAGTATCTATGGTTTACGCACCGTCTATTGGGAGGTGTGGCAACCGGAGCAGCGCCCCGAGGTTGTTGCTGAGCTGAAAGGGCATTTGAGCGATTTGGCGCAGTATGATCATGCTCGCGCGCAGGAGGATAAGGATCCCGAGGCCTATGCTGCGGCAGCCGATTGGTATCGCAAGTATCTTGATTATTTCCCGAATGATCCTGATGCGGCAGAGCGCAGTTTCCTGCTGGGTGAAGTGTTGATGGAGTCGGCACAACCACGTGAGGCCATGCTGGCTTATCAGGCTGCTGCGTACAATTACTCAGGATTCCCGAAAGCAGCAGAGGCGGGTTTTGCTGCAATTCTGGCATCCAGGGCTTATCGCGATACCTTGGATGGCGAAGCTGCGGTTATGTGGGATAAGCAGCAGATCATGGAAGATCTGAAATTTGCTAATGCGTATCCAGATCATGAAGAGGCTTCACCTGTATTAATTTCTGTTGCGGAAGAATTGTTTGAGGATGAGCGATTTACCGCAGCTAGTATTGTGGCCGGCGAATTGCTGACAAGACAGCCGGTGGCTGATCGTGAATTTCAACAGGTAGCCTGGCGCGTAGTGTCACATGCACGTTTTGACCAAGCATCCTATATCTATGCAGAACAGGCATACCGACAGTTGTCACGGCAGGACATCGCTGCGACTGAGCAGGACGAAGTTCAGGAGCGCATTGCGGCTTCTATCTTCCGACAGGCTGAGGCCGATCAGTTGGCTGGCAATGTAGATGCCGCAGTTGTGAACTATATGCGGATTGATGATGCATCAGATATTAAGGCAACTGCAGTTTTTGATGCGGCTACGCTATTAATTGTCAGTGAGCGCTGGTCCGATTCGATTCCGGTATTGGAGCAGTTCCGCAGCACCTATCCCGACAACAAGCTGGCAGACGAGGTGTCGCAGAAGATTGCGTATTCGTATCTGCAGGCAGGAATGTTGCTGGCTGCAGCTGCAGAGTTCGAGCAACTTGCTGTTAATGGCGATTTAAGCCCGGAGATTCGCAGAGAATCCTTGTGGCAGTCAGCCGAGCTATATCAGGCGCAGAATGACTTGCTTGCAGCCAAACGAACCTATCGCATGTTCGTAACAGATTTTCCGCAGCCTATGAGCGAGTCTTTGGAGGGGCGCTATCGTTTGTCTGAGCTTGCGACCGAGATGCAGGAACCTCAGGTTCGTGT
>RCNB010000834.1_pt1 | contig 20063 bp, 13 predicted proteins | sample 2041321 | NCBI WGS metagenome assembly RCNB01 (sample SAMN09708232, study PRJNA481090) | Marine sediment metagenome, whole genome shotgun sequencing project. | reverse complement strand
AAAGCCATCGAGTTGGACCCAGCATATGCTTCGGCCTACAATGGTCTTGGCGCAGCCTACAGCCAGGCCGGAGACATAGAGGGAGCGATTCACTCTTGGGAAAAGGCGGTAGAAATCAATCCTGAATTGGGATTTTCCCTGTATAACCTGGGGTTGTCTTACTTGCGCAAGGGCAATAAAAATAGGGCTTTGGAATATTTGAACAGATACAAAAAAAAGGAGTATAATCGCCTATCTCAACAAGAGAAAGAAAAACTCGACGCTTTGATCCAAAGCTGTCGAAAAAAATAGCTGAAAGCGGCTCAAAGCCTCAAGAATTGTATCGTATATCTTGAGGAAGTTATCATGATAAAGAAAAATCATCTCTTTTTGCTCCCTCTTCTGTTTGTTTTTTTCATCGACTTAGGTCTTTTCTGCTCTGTTTTCGGACTCGAAGGAACAGCAAAGGAGCAGGAGCTGAATGTTTTGCTTATCACCATTGATACGCTGAGGGCGGATCGAGTGAGCTGTTACAGCTCCCAACATATTCAAACACCGAACATGGATCGCCTTGCTAAAAAGGGGGTGGTGTTCACCAGGGCCTTTTCCCATAACCCGACAACCTTGCCTTCCCATACCAATATGCTTTTGGGGTTGACGCCTCTTTATCATGGTGTCCGGGAGAACACCAACTTTGTTGCTAGAGCTGAATTATTAACCCTTGCCGAGTATTTAAAAGATATCGGATATTCAACGGGTGCATTTATCGGGGGATTCCCGCTTCATTCCCGGTTCGGGCTGGCCCAGGGCTTCGATGTTTATGACGAGGATTATGAAAGGGTGAAATTCGTGAAGTTCTCTGCCGGGGAAAGGAAAGCAGGGGAGGTCATCGATAGCGCCCTCAGATGGTTGAAACCTCAGAAATCCAAGTGGTTTTGTTGGATTCACTGTTTTGACCCTCATGATCCCTATGAGCCCCCCGAGCCATTCAGCACTCAATATGAAAAGAGCCTTTACGACGGAGAAGTGGCTTATGTAGATCGAGAGTTGGGAAGGTTTTTAGACCACATGGAAAAAAAGGAGCTGTTCGATAACACATTGATCATCTTCACCGGAGATCACGGAGAATCTTTGGGGCAGCACGGAGAAATGACCCATGGCTATCTGGCCAATAACACGACCATCTGGGTGCCTCTTATCCTTTCCTATCCCAGTTCAAAACCGGGCCGGGTGGACCAAAATGTCAGCCATATCGATATTTTTCCTACGGTTTGCGATATCCTTCGGATCAAAAAACCGGATGATCTCCAAGGAATCTCCCTTCTTCCGGGGATGGAGGGCAAAAAGCTGCCCGGAAGGACCATCTATTTTGAATCGCTCTACCCATACTACAGCAGAGGATGGGCTCCCATAAAAGGATTCATCCAGGATGGAGTAAAATACATCCAGTCTCCGATTCCCGAGCTGTATGACCTAAAGGCGGATTTCGATGAGTCCAGTAATCAGGCCGAAGGTCAAAGGTTGGATATCTACAGGAAAAGACTAAACGAAGTCATCGCGCAGTATTCCCATCCTGCAAACGAAAAAGCCCAGCACCGCATAGACCGGAAATCATTGGAGCGTCTGAGAAGTCTGGGATATATATCGAGCCCTCAAGTTGCAACAAAAAAAAGCTACGGTCCCACAGATGATGTGAAGACACTCCTCCCTTTTCACAACAAAGCAGTAAAGGCCTGGGAGCTCTATCAAGCGGGGCGAATTCAAGAAGGTTTTGACCTGGTGAAGGAAGTCATCACGGAAAGGCAGGACATGGATATCGCCTACACCCATCTTGCCAAAATGTACAAAGAGCAGGAGAAATTAAAGGAGGCTCTGGGGGTCTTGGAGCTGGCACTCGAACACCTTCCTTCCAATTATGGGATTATTATCACCTATGTCAGTTATTTGAACCTTGCCGGCCGGAATGATGACGTCATCAATACTGTGGAACACTTGCAACTTCCCCAGATGGAAAACGATCCGGAAATCTGGAATTATCTCGGTTTGGCGTATTCGAACAAAGGAGAATTCGCAAAAGCCATCGATGCCCTTGCATTTTCGCTCTCTGTTGACGATGAATTTGCCTATGCCTACCGAAGCCTCGCAACGGTCTACCTTTCCAGATTTCTTGAGGCGAGAGACAAAGAAGATTTGATGAAGTCCATCCGGAATTTTGAAAAAGCCATATACTTCGAACCGGACTTTGCAGCTGCCTACAACAGTCTTGGCGTGGCCTATAAGGAGAACAACCAAACAGACAAGGCAATGAGCTGCTGGGATAAAGCTTATGAACTGAGGCCAGATGTCGGCTATCCGCTTCTCAATTTAGGTCTTGTGTATCTGGAAAGAGGTGATAAAGTCAAAGCTATGGATTTTTTTAAGACATACAAAAAGAGCTTCTACTCTTCTCTTTCTTCTTCAGAAAAGGAAAGACTGGATGCTTTGATTCGAAAATGTGAGAGGAAACCATGAAACAGGATCATATCAACCGTAGGGCTCTCCCTTTTCTCATGGTATTGGCCTTGAGTTTGGGGCATTGCGGGATACGAGGGGGAGTGACGCTGGACCCGGAAAGCAAAAATTTTTACGAGTACAGCCGTTTGATTATGTCCAAACAGGAAAAGGATATTTTCCTTCTGCTTCCCGATAAAGAATCCAGGCAAGAGTTTATCCAGGATTTTTGGGCTAAGAGAGATCCTGATCCCCAAACCGAGGAGAATGAATTCCAGGAGGAATTTTATCAGCGGATAGAGTATGCCAACAAACGTTTTAGAGAGGGCATCCCCGGATGGAAGACGGACCGGGGAAGAATTTATATTTACCTGGGGCCGCCGGACAAGATCGACCTGCGCCCTTATATCAATGATCCCAATGTGAAAGGTTTGATCTGGTGGGGTTATTACCGGTACAGGTTGGGTATAGAATTTGTGGACAAAACGGGTGATGGGAGCTATTCCCTCAGCCGGCAGTCTGGCGCCGCGGGAGGATTGCTGTATGTGATCGAAAAAGCTAAATTCGGACGGATCTATGATGATAGGGGAGATATCGGAACAGTCTTTTCCAAATTTAGGATGGATTACGACCGGGATGCCAGAGAGATCGTCATTGCGATCCCGATAGAGTCCCTATCTTTCGAATCCGCAGAAAATAAACTCAAAGCGGATTTTGATTTTGAATTCTTCATCTACGCAAGAAAAGGAACAGAAAATACCCGCTTCAAAAGGCAGAAGATCTTTGAAACGACAGAAGAAGAAATGCTCGAGCTGGAAGAAATCATCCTAACCTTTCCGTATGATCTGAAGCCCGGGAAGTATTATGTCGATGTAGTGGCCATCATCAAGCCAAAAATCGGAAAAGTCAGAAAAATTTTCAAGATAAAGGTTTGAGGAAATGATAAAAAAATCCTTTCGCGTTTTGTTTATTTCCCTTGTTGTTTGCTCTCTCCTGTTTTCGGGACAAAAAATCAAGGAAAAGGATCTTTCCCCAAAATACCAGGAGTGGCTGAAAGTCGTACCGTACATCATCCAACCTGAAGAAAGGGATGTTTTTTTGCGGTTGGCCAACGACAGAGAGAGGGATATCTTTATCGAAACCTTTTGGAAACAGCGGGATCCTACCCCTGGCACGCCTCAAAACGAGAACAAAGAAGAGCATATGAGACGATTTATCCACGCCAACCAGCGTTACGGACGAAACACGCCTAGGGAAGGCTGGATGACCGACCAGGGGCGCATGTACATTATTCTGGGTGAACCTGCGAGTAAGGAAATATTTGAAACCAGTGGAATCTATCCCGCAGAGGTCTGGACATATTACGGGGACAAGACAAAGGGCTTGCCCACTCTGTTCAACCTTGTGTTTTTTCAAAGATCAGGAGCTGGAGAATATAAGCTGTACTTCCCGACTTCGGATGGACCAGGGGCATTAATCATCGACAAAAGCGGCCTGGATTTAACCAACCACCAAAAGCTGTACGAAAAAATCTTCAAGTTGGCCCCCACGCTGGCCGGTCCTTCCCTATCCTTGATTGCCGGTCAGCGTTCCTATAACTATATTCCTTCCCCCCGCGAAAACATCATCATGGCGGATATCTTTGACTCGCCCAGAAAGAATATCAACCCAACCTATGCCACGCACTTTCTCAACTACAGAGGTGTTGTCAGCACAGATTATCTTACTAACTATGTGGAAAGTCACACCGATGTGGCATTGATTCAAGATCCGATATTGAGCTTCAATTTTGTCCATTTTTCCATTTCTCCTTCCCGCGTATCCATCGACTATTTTGAGCCGAATGACCAGTACTACTGCAATTATCAGCTTAATGTGAGCGTGCGAAAGGAAGAAACGCTGATATTCCAATATTCCAAAGATTTCCCCTTTTATTTCAGCCCGGATCGGGTGGACATGATCAGGGGAAAAGGCATTTCTATCCAGGATTCCTTTCCTCTGATCGAAGGGGACTACCAGATGAGTCTTCTCATCCAAAATTCAGTGGGCAAGGAATTCAGTGTTTTTAACGGCAAAATTATGGTTCCCGAACACAAGGGCGTTCCGAAACTCGTGGGGCCTGTTGTCGGTTACGGCCTCCAGAACTATCCGGCTCACCTCCATGTTCCGTTCAAAGTAGTGGACAAACAGTTGTTGGTCGATTCCAAGAGCACCATTTCTCTTTCCGAAGATATCGCTTTTTTTTTCTCCATCATGAATGTTTCGAAGGAGCTTTGGGAGACGGGAAAAATCGAAGTGAATATAAACGGCCTCAGCGAAAATTCTCCTTCACAGAAAGCCTTGACTTTGGATATGAAAGACTATCCTTTTCATGAAATCATAGGCATTAATTATTCCCTCGCCGCCAAGGAGTTCTCTCCTGATTACTACGATCTGAAATTGCAGATGAAAGATGGGGAGGGATCGATATTGGATGAAAACACTACGAACTTCATCATCTCTCCTGCCGATGGAGTCCCGCACCCTGTGACAATGACCAAGTCTTTTCCTCTTTCCAATTATTATCTATTTGTTTATTCTCTAGCCAACCAGTATGACCGGGCTGGAGCGCCCAAGAATGCCGAATCTTTTTATGAGAAAGCCTTTTCCCTTAATCCGGATTACCGCCCCGGGATGATCGAATATGCCCACTTTCTGTTGAAAATCAGGAGGTATCAGAAATGTCTGAACCTGATCGAAAATGTGAAAGAGGATGAAAATCTGAGATTTGAGTATTTCCTGGTCAAGGGGAAAGCCTACATGGGGATGGGAAAGTATTTTACCGCCGTGGAAAATTTCCTGGAGGGAAACAAGATCTACGACAGCGATATCCGGCTTCTCAATTCCCTCGGCTATTGTCTGTACAAAACAGGAGACAAGCAAGGAGCTTTGGAAACCCTTCGAGCTTCTCTGCGTTTGAGTCCCGATCAACTAGAAATCAAAAACTTCATCCAAGAAATCGAAAAAGATCTCGATGGGATTTGATTCAAACCAAAAAAGAGGATGATTGTATGAAAAAAATGGAATCAAAAAAAATCTTAGCTATCATGTGTTTTATTCTATCCGTTGCTTTCCAGGTGTCGGCAAAAGAAAAGATAATAGAAAGCTTATGGACGGATTCCCCACTAAAGATCGATGGATCCGTGAGCGACTGGAAAGATGATCCCCTCAGTGCTGAAAAAAAAGCGAAAGTGGATTATGCGTTCAGGAATGATGCCGATTTCCTTTATGTCTTATTCAGGTTCAACGATCTTAAATATCTCAGCACGATCGAAGCCACCGGGATGACTCTCTGGATCGATGTTTTGGGAAAAAAGAAAAAAAACCTGGGAGTGAATTTCACAAAAAAGAAGATTTCTTCGGAAGAATACATAAGACTTTTGGAACAACGCCAAGGATCTGTGAGCGATGAGCAAAAGGAGAAGTTACACGAAAGCGCCTTTTATATCATCAGCCACACCGAAGCCATCGATAAAAAGGGAAAATCACTGGATCCTATCAAACAGAGCGATGCCGTTAAAGGATCCGCATACAATGTTTCGGCCAAGCAGGATATCGTGGTCTATGAGTTCAGAGTTCCGCTGAGGAGTCTCACCGAGACGATGCTGGGTAATGCGATAGAACCAGGCGAAAGCATGAAGATTGGATTTGAATGGGGTGGCCTGACGGATGAAATTAGAGAAAATTATATGAAGGGAAAAACTTCAGGAGGCTCGGGATCCATAGGAATATCCGAAGGCGGAAAAGGAGGAGGGGCTACGAGTGTTGGATTCTCCGGCGCATCACCCAGAGACTTGACCGCGTTGCGAAAAATGACGAAGAAATATTCCTTCTGGGTGGATGTCCGTCTTGCCAGGGACGAGATGCGCTGATAATCCATTTGTTTTTTAGAGATTAGAATATGCCGAGGAAACGGGCCGTTTACCTGATCCTGTTTGTGTTGTTTGTTGCCTTTGCCGGAATTTATCCTTCATCCCACTCCAAAGGCAAGAGGGAAGCCGAGGGAATGAACCTTCTGATCATTACCCTCGATACCATGAGAGCGGACCGTATCGGAGCGTACGGGTATGAAAAGGCCAATACACCCCATCTGGATGATCTGGCAAGAAAGGGAATTATGTTTGCCGATTGTTATTCTTCTGTTCCTCTGACGCTCCCTGCCCATTGTTCGCTGTTCACCGGTCGCTATCCTCTTGGCCACCGTGTGAGGGATAACGGAACGTTTATCCTCAGCGATGCGGAAATTACCCTTGCAGAAATGATGAAGAGCAAGGGATACGACACCTACGCTGTGGTCGCTTCCTTCGTTCTTATGGCAAAGTTCGGTCTGAATCAAGGATTTTCCGTTTACGATGATTCGTTGGATGCCAACGAGCTGCTGCGCAATTTTTATTCGGAGATAACCGCGGATGTGGTGTATGCAAAATTCGAACAGTGGTTCAGGAATAGAGAAGAAAAAAGCTTTTTTGCCTGGGTGCATTTATACGATCCCCATTTGCCCTACACCCCGCCGGAAGAGTATCGAGGTGACAATAATAGTCCCGGTGACCTGTACGATGGAGAGGTGGCGTTTACAGACTTCTATGTCGGAAAAATTCTCGAGGACTTGGAGGCCAAAAATGTGCTCGACAACACCCTCATCGTAATCGTCGGGGATCATGGGGAGGCCTTCGGGGAACACCAGGAATACGGACATTCGGTCTTTTGTTATGAAGAAAACCTCAAGGTTCCGTTGATTTTTTCAAATTCCCGCCTGTTTCCCGAAGGATTTGTGGTGAAGAACCGTGTCAGCCTGATCGACATCATGCCATCCTTGCTCGAGATGTTCGATATGGATTCTCATCTGTCAGTTCATGGGAGGAGTTTCACCAAGATGTTGGCTGGCAAAAAGGAGAAGGAGGATCGGTCTTATTATATCGAGAGCATGTACGGGAAAGAAACCCTGGGCTGGGCGCCGCTTGCCGGGATAATCGATGGGCCCTACAAATATATCTCCTTGCCGGAGCCGGAGCTTTATGACCTTGAAAAAGATAACCGGGAAAGGAACAATCTTTTTCTGACAAAGAAAAATATCGCCAGGGCTTTGGACGAGAAGTTGAAAAAGTCCATGCTGGAATATTCCACCTCTCGGGGAAGCGTTAGGCGAAAATTGACGCCAGAGGATCGAAGGCGACTCGAAAGCTTGGGCTATATTTCTTCTTCTTCCCCAAGTGCGAGCAGGGCGATAGATCCTAAAAAGGGGATCCTACTGCTGAACAAGTTCAACCGTGCCAACAGTCTTATAGAAAAGGGCCGTTTGGACTTGGCCGAGGCAGAACTGAAGAATATTGCTGCCCAGAACCCGGAGATCAAATTTTTACCGTATTATGAGCTGATGGCCAAGATTTATAAATTAAGGTCCGATCACCAAGCGGTCCTCGACACCTGGAAGGAAGCGGTGAGCATTTTTCCCGCAAACGATCGGTTCAAAATAACCCTGGCATTCAAGCTTCATCAGATGGGACAGTTGAAAGAAGCCGAGGCGCTGGGGCTTGAAATCACGAAGATAGATGATAGATCTTCCAGAGGTTATATTTTGCTGGGACGTATCGAAGAAAGCAGGGGAGACAACCGGAAGGCTTTGATGTATTTCGAAAAAGCCTTGCATTTGGAACCGAACAATGTGCAACTGAAGCTGAGCCTTTCCCATTTGTTGATCAAAAATGGACAACAGGAAAGGGCGTTAAAAATATGCGAATCCCTTCTCGATGATCAGAATATCACAGACGATCCAGCCAATGCCGGGGTTCTCTCCAAGATCGGGATCATATTCACAAAAGGGAACCGGATCGAACGGGCTCGAAAGGTTTTATTGGACTCGGTTGCGATGGATGATTCGAACGCCGAGACGTGGGATTGTCTGGGGATTGTTTATTATAGGAAAAAGGATTATCCGAAAGCTTTTGAGGCCTATGAGCGTGCTGTGCGATTGAACCCGGAATTTGCATCGGCTTTCAATAATATGGGAACTCTTTACTTGCGATCGTTTCTGGAGCAAAAGGATCCTAAGATGATACCTAAAGCGATCGATGCTTTCGATCGAGCCATTGACAACGATCCCCGTCTGGCCTCTGCATACAATGGCCGAGCCTCGGCCTATAAGTTCAGCAACCGCGCCAACGATGCCATCCGGGATTGGAAAAAAACGCTTGAACTTCAACCTGATTTTGTGGATGCATATTTTAACTTGGGAATCACCTACATGGAGATCGGGGAAAAAGCAGAGGCTTCGAAAATATTGAATTTATGTAAAAAAAGATTTTATGGCCGACTTTCTCCAAATGATCAATGTCGTCTCGACCGTTTGATCTCCGAAGCCAATCGCTGATTCTTTCGCCTTCTTCATAAGATAATCGAAAATCCTGTATTGACCCCAATTTTTTTCTGTGATATGAGACAGCAAAAGGAGAAATCTAATATGACAAGAAAAATTGGTGTTGTGTGTCTTTTGGCACTTTTAATCTGTGCATGCGCAATTTCTGATAAGGCACAGGAAAAACAAATCCGGTCGCTCAAGAAAAGAGCTCAGATCCTCTCTAAATTGAACATAAAAAGAGTCGATACCCTCCTGCTTCCAGCCATGCGGAAGGCCAACATCGATTGCTGGATCATACTATCCCGGGAGTTCAACAAGGACTTCGTTTTGCAGTACATCGAGGACAATTTGGAGAACACGCCCGGCGGTCACAGGAACGCCTATATTTTTTTCGATGATGGCTCGGATAGGCTTCAAAAAATATTGATCGGAACCCATCTCCCCCGTTCGAGCAAACTATGGGATAAAATGATATCCTACCACACGGGAGAAGGAAAAAAAGGGCCTTCTCTTAAACCTTATCTTCAGGAGGCCATTAAAAATCTAGATCCAAAAAGGATCGGCATTAACCAATCCCGTACCATACCGATGTGTGACGGATTGACGGTCGAGATGAAAAAGTTTTTGGTCGAATCGATAGGTCCCAAGTATACGGAAAGGCTGGTTTCGGCAGAATCCATGATCGTGGATTTTTTGGACACAAGGCTTCCTGAAGAATTGCCGTACTTCAAGGAAGCAGCAGAGCTATCCAAGATGATTCATCAGGAAGTGATGAGTCGAAAGGTTATCGAGCCGGGAAAAACGACCTTGGGGGACATACGCTGGTACATCTATGACCGTTTGACCCAATTGCAGATCGACACATGGTATTTCCACGGATTAAGGGTTATCCGCGAAGGTTCCGAGGGAAGACTGGAGGAGGATTCTGTGATCGTCCAGCCTGGTGATATCGTCAATAACGACATCGGGATCGTTTACATGAACCTTCACACCGATTACAAAGGTGTGGGGTATGTCCTGAAAACCGGAGAGACAGAGCCTCCTGTCGGACTGCAAAAGGCGCTTCAGAATTCCCTGCGTGTCCAGGATGCCGTTTTGGCCGTTTCAAAACCGGGTAAAATCGGGTACAAGCTCGATGTGGAAGCAGAAAACCTGTGCAAGGAATGGGGAATCGAAGGCAGTGTCTACTGCCATTCTACCGGAATCGCGGGTCACGGAATAGGGGCATCGATACTGAACAACTGGCCTGACAGGTATGGAGTCAGGGCCGCTTCTCCGCTCCGGTTAGGAGCATATTATGCCATCGAATCCCATGCGGTCAGCACGGTTCCCGAATGGGGAGATCAGAACATTTCTATCACGACCGAGGAGGATGCTTACTTGGCAGAGAATGGCTTCAAGTACCTTGTTCCCCGGCAAGAAAAAATCATCCTAATTAAATAATTTATCTTTATTTAAAAGTCCCTGGTGAGAAAAAGGAGGTTAGGCGTGTTAAAAAGGAAAAAAGGATCATTTCCTCAGATTTTAGGCGTTGCTGTACTTTTTGTTTTAGCCCTGGCAAGCGTCCCCCGAGCTGTTGAAAGCCAAGAGATCGAGACGGATCTTTTCAAACAGCTCAAATACCGCCATATCGGTCCTGTGGGCAATCGCGTGATTGCCGTGGTCGGTGTTCCCGGAAATGCGAATATTTGTTATGTCGGAGCCGCCTCTGGAGGGATCTTCAAATCCGTCGATGGCGGAATCAACTGGAAACCGATTTTCGATAAGCAACCTGTTTCTTCTGTCGGATCTTTAGCGATAGCCCCGTCCGATCCCAATGTAGTGTGGGCGGGCACAGGAGAGAGCTTTATCCGCAGCAATATATCCCATGGAAACGGCATTTATAAATCCACCGATGCCGGGAAGACATGGAAACTCATGGGCCTGGAAAAAACCGGAAGGATCGGACGTGTCCTGATAGATCCACGTAATCCGGACATCGTTTTCGCCGCGGCCATGGGACACTGTTACGGACCCCAGGAGGATCGCGGAGTCTTCCGTACGATCGATGGCGGTAAAACCTGGGAAAAGGTCTTATTTGTGGATGAAAAAACCGGGTGTTCGGATATTGTCATGGATCCCAACAACCCGCGTATCCTGTTTGCCGGGATGTGGCCAATGTTGATCAGGACTTGGGGAAAGTGGAGTGGAGGGCCAGGCGGTGGCCTGTATAAATCCGTCGATGGCGGCATCACTTGGACAAGGCTCAAGGGAAAGGGATTGCCGGAAGGGGGAATCGGAAAGGTCGCCGTTGCTCTGGCTCCCAGCGATTCCGATCGTGTGTATGCCCTTATCGAACACAAAGACGAAGGACTGTGGAGATCGGATGATGGCGGCGAGACCTGGAAGCAGATCAATCATGACCGAGCCCTTCTCAACCGGCCGCTCTATTACACCCGGTGTGTGGTCGCTCCGGATGATCCGGATGAAGTTTATTTTCCTGCGACCCGATTCCATATGACACTGGATGGCGGTTTGAATATAAAAAGATTCAGCCCATCTGGTGGCGACCATCATGACATGTGGATCGATCCTTTGAACCCAGACCGGATGATGGTAGGGAATGACCAAGGTGTAAGCATCTCCACCAACCGCGGAAAATCCTGGCACGGGATCCAGCTTCCGATCGCCCAGATGTACCATGTTTATGTCGATAATCGAATCCCCTATTATGTTTACGGCAATCGGCAGGATGGATCATCCTACGGCGGGCCGAGCAACAGCCGCATGGGCCGTGGGGGCATCCCACGTGGCCTGTGGCATCCGGTCGGAGGTTTCGAGAGCGGATTTGCCGTTCCCGATCCTGTGGACAACAACATCATCTGGTCAGGGAATTACGATGGCATGCTCGATGTATTCGATATGCGCACCAAACAGAGCCGGGGTGTGACCGTCTGGCCAGAGAGTATTCAGGGCTGGGCGCCCAAGAATGTCAAATACCGTTTTCAGTGGACTTTTCCGATCGCAATTTCCCCCCATGATCACAACCGTGTCTATGTGGGAAGCCAATTTGTCCATATGACGACAGATGGAGGGGAAAGCTGGAAGATCATTAGTCCCGATCTCTCCACCAACGATAAAAGCAAACAGGAAAGGACAGGCGGGATCACACAGGATGATGCCAGTCCTTTGTATTGCTGCACCCTGTTTGCCATCGCTGAATCCCCGTTGGAAGCGGGTTTGATCTGGGCTGGAACCAACGATGGGCTTCTGCATGTGACAAAAGACGGGGGAGAGAATTGGACAAATGTCACAAAAAACATCCCCGACCTGCCGGAATGGGGAACGATCAGCAATATCGAACCATCCCGTTTTGATGCAGGCACCTGCTACATAACGGTTGATTTCCATCAGGTAAACGACTTTGATCCTTATGTTTTTAAAACATCCGATTACGGAAAAAAATGGAACCGCATCAGCTCTGATGTACCCAAGGGTGTGCTCAGCTTTGCCCATTGTGTGCGGGAGGATCCGGTCCGGAAGGGCCTATTGTATCTGGGGACAGAAAATGCGCTTTATGTCTCCTTTAATGATGGAAAAAATTGGATTCCTCTACAATCCAACCTTCCGCATGCTCCGGTTCACTGGTTGACGATCCAGGAGCATTTCAGCGATCTGGTGGTGGGTACGTATGGCCGGGGTTTCTGGATTATGGATGACATCACTCCTCTCCGGAAGATGACCTCGAAAATCGTCGAATCTGACATTTATCTGTTTTCTCCGCGGCAGGCCTATCGGTTCCGTGATGTGGCGGGCCCTCGGGGGACAGCCAACGATCCTTGTTCCGGAGAGAATCCACCTTATGGAGCCAGCATCAGCTATTACCTAAAGTCCGAGCCGAAAGAAGAGGTAGTGATAACCATCCAGGATGAAAAAGAACAAGTCGTAAGAATCCTGAAGACCGAGAAGCCGGAAGACCTGGAGCCGGATAATTTTGCCAGAGGACAGGCCAAGCCCTTCAAGGTACCCAAACAGGCCGGAATCAATCGCATCTGGTGGGACCTGAGGTACGACAGGACTAAGATGATCAAGCTGCGAACAAAACCTATCGGGCAAGATCATGTCGAATTGGGAGATAAAGGATGGCGATCTTTTCCCAGAGGTAGTCGTGGGAGCGGGCCCCTGGTTCCTCCCGGAGTTTATACGGTGAAATTGGCGGTTGGGGATAAAGAATTTTCCCAAAAACTCACCGTGAAAAAAGATCCCCATTCTGCGGGAACGGATGCGGACATCGTTGCACAGACAAAAGTTCTTTTGGAACTTACCCAGAATATCGATGCCGTGGCAGACATGATCAATCAGATAGAATGGATACGCAAGCAGTTTTATGACCTAAAAGACATGTTGAAGGAAAAGCATGGGACCGAGGCGATTATAAAAGCCGGAGATGAGCTGGAGCAAAAGTTCATTGAAATAGAGAGTTTCCTATTTTCGATGGAGTTTTCCGGATCGGGAGATGGACTGCGATGGCCGGATAAGTTTTACGTTAAGCTACATTTTCTGGCAAACGATATCGGCAAATCCGATTTCCCTCCCACTTCTCAACAGATCGAAGTGTTTAAAATGTTCAAAAGACAATTGGCCGACCATCGGGATCGTCTAAAACAGTTGATTGAAAAGGATGTTAAGGCATTTAACGATATGTTAAAAGAAAAAAAGATCCCGAATATCTTTACAAATATGGAATAAACGCTACAGATCAGCCTCTGACTTCAAAATCGATTGTTTTTTTGACTGTCTTTGTCGAAATGTTGTCTTTGATTGTGATGGACAACGTAAAATTTCCGGCTTCCAGGTTTCTCTGTTCTCTTGCCTCGCTTGTTTCGGTGCCTTTGGTCGTTCGGACAAGAATCGTTTTTTTCATCGGCAATGGTTGGCTCACAAGAGGAGATTGGTATTTTTGGACTGCGTAATTGATGACGATCTCTTCACCTTTGTACACTTCGTAGTGGATTTCAATATCCGATTGTCCTTGGGCATTAGCCTGTACACCAAAAATAAAGAAAAAGATATCCAGGTTGTCCTGGGGAGCAAAAATCTGTTCGAGGTTGGATTCGATCTGAAGGATAGAATAAACGAAAAAATCTTCATGGATTTCAGCAGTTGTTTCAGGAGTGGCGACCTGCTTTATGTCTTTTGCGAAAATGATCGGTGTCGTATCGATTGTGTCCGTGAAAGAAAGAGGATCGGGAAGGGTGATTTCAAGATACTGAGTCCCGATCTTTTGAAAATCTTGGGAGGTCACAGCCATGGACAGAAGGTAACTTCCTGGCGGAAGGGGGTATCCCGTGGTGTATATTCCTTCTTGTTCAGGATCGTACGAAGCGCTTTCTTTTTCAACACGCATCGGGATGTAGACTTCTTTTACCAGTTCGCCAGGAGTTTGGGTTTCCAGTTTGTTGAACTGAAGAAAGACATAGTTTTGTGCGATCAGGTTTGTCGGTGCGGGTTGTTCCTCCTGGGTTTCAGCTTGAAGCACGACTGCGGGAGGGGCGAATCCAAGGTCGACATTTTTGGCTTTGAAGAGGATGATCGCTTGCAGGTTCTGTTGGCCGGCCGGTAGAAAAATGCTGCTGGTGATTTGGAATGGGATATCGACTCGAGCTTCCCGGGATTGCATCCCTTCTTGGAAAACCGTTTTGACTTGGGGAGGGATTATGACTGCTGTTCTCTGTTCTTCCTGAGCAAACGAGAGGGGAGCAGAGAATAAACACAGAATGATCCCTGATATCAGAGCGGTGAAAAAAAAGGCTTTTAATTTCATGTTTCCTCCTCGAGATCAACCGTTTGGTTTTCTCTTCTTTTGGTTAGTGCTCCTTCGATGGTAGCTCTAGTCTGTTTCAATCAAATACTATACCAAAACTCAATATTTATTTCTACAAAAAAAAACGGTAAAATATCCTTATTACAACCCGTCATTCAACGGATTTTTTTTGTCGTGTCTATCTGTTTAGTCGGTTGGATTTGATAATTTCGGCAATACGTAGCTATAATAGCTTTGAGGCTGGGGAGGTTGTTAGCGCCGTTGGTATTTGTTGACTGCGTTCTGGTGTTCACGGAAGGTTTGGCTGAAATGGTGACTTCCGTCGTTTTTCGAGACAAAATACAGGAATTTTTCGTCTGTGGGATAAAGAGCGGCTTCGAGAGAACCTCTCCCGGGATTGGCGATCGGTCCTGGCGGTAAACCGGAGTAGAGATAGGTGTTGAAAGGAGAATCGTACTTGAGGTCTCTGGTGCGCAAGCGGTTTTTGAACCTCCCTTCGAGCTTGAGAACGTAAATAATCGTGGGATCACAATCCAACTTCATGCCAATTCTTAAGCGATTATGAAAAATAGCAGAGATGGTCTTTTTCTCTTTGCGAAGGGAAGTTTCCTTTTCTATCAGAGATGCCAACGTTACGATATCACGGATGGACATTTCCAGTTCTGCGGTCCGTTCGATCCACTCTTGGCTAAAGACCTTTGTGAACTGAAAAACCATAGCCGCGACGATTTCTTCTGAGGAGGTTCCTTTGGAAAAGCGATAGGTTTCCGGAAAAAGGTACCCTTCAAGGTTTGGGGCATCCTTGTCCAGGGAAGAAATGATGGATGTTTCCGCCACGTCCTGAAGAAAATCCTGTTTGGCCGCGAAATCCTCTGAATCCAAAAGTCCGGCTATCTCCTGGATGATCAACCCCTCGGGAATTGTGATGGAATGAAGATACACGCTTCCTTCGGAAAGGACATGTAGAATATTCTTGGGTGAGTCGGGAATCGCGATGGCATACTCCCCTGCTTTCAAGCTTTGGGCGGAGAAGAAAACCCTGTATCCCGCGAGGAATGGCCATGTTTTTTTTATGATCCCGTTTTTTTTCAGGTTGAGGGCAATCTCCTTGGCGGTTTGTCCCTTTTCGACCTCAAAAACGATGGTGTTTGGCGGTGTTTCCATCGGACGGTAAAATTCCAGGGAAAACCATGTAATGAAAAGGAGCAGCAGCAATGTAGCCGATATCAGGCCTAATCTAACTATTTTAACCAGCATTCGATCTTGCTCTTTTGCTCTCCAAATATGTGGATAGAATGATCATGGCCGAGATCTGATCCTCGATGTCTTTTTTGGCTTTAGGGGCGACTTTTTGCTGGCTGAGGATTTTGTTTGCCTGTTTGGTCGTCAAGCGTTCATCCCAGAAGTGAACCGGAAGATTCAGGATTTGTTCTATCCAGTGCGCAAATTTCCGCGTTTTTTCAACCCTGGTCCCGGAACTTCCGTCCATCCTCAGGGGCAAACCAATGATGATTTCTTTGATTTCGTATTCCGAGACAACGTGTTTGAAATAGTCCGCGTCCTGTTTTTTGGTTTTTCGCCGATAACTTATCAGAGGTTGCGCCGTGATCCCCAGCCGGTCACTTACGGCCAAACCGATCTTTCGATCTCCGTAATCTATTCCTAATACTCTCAAGGCTTGAAATAGACTCCTTTTCTTTTTTTGTTTTTATGTTGCTCGAGCCCGAGGTCGATCAATTTATCCAGAAGCTTGGGATATGAAAGACCGCTTACCTCCCACAGTTTAGGGTACATGCTAATTTCTGTGAATCCGGGAATGGTGTTGATTTCGTTCAGGAATAGCTTCTCCGTTCCTTCCTGGAGAAAAAAATCCACCCGGGCCATACCCGAACAATCGATGGCCCGAAAAGCCGCGATGGCCATGTTTCGGACTTTTTCGGTGACATCCAGAGGCAGTTCCGCCGGGATTTTAAAGGACGTTTTGCCGTCGATGTATTTGTCCCTGTAGTCATAAAAGTCCCTGTGAGGAATGATTTCTCCGGGAAGCGAGGCCTCGGGATTTGTGTTTCCCAGTACGCTGCATTCAATTTCCAGTCCCTCGATGCCTTGCTCGATCAATATTTTAGCATCATACTGGAAGGCGGTTTGAAGGGCTGATCGTGTCTGTTCGCTATCCATGACTTTAGTGATCCCCACACTTGATCCCATGTTGGCGGGTTTGACAAAAAAGGGAAAAGAGAAATCCCTGTGAATCCGATCAAGGATTTTGGCGGATTTCTCGTCCCAAAAGAACTCTGAGAGCACAAAATGTTTTGTTACCGGTAAGTTTTTATCCTGAAAAAGACTCTTGGCTACCGCCTTATCCATCCCTGTCGCCGAGGCAAGAACCGTTGCTCCCACATAGGGGACATCGGCCATTTCAAAGAGGCCTTGGATGGTGCCATCTTCCCCGTAGGGGCCGTGAAGGACGGGAAAATATATGTCTGCATCGATAGGGGAAAAGGAGGATTTATTTCCCCAGGGCAAAAAGGTTAAAAACGGACCTTTTTCCAGTTCGGTCTGTAGAACGAATGGCGATTCCGAAACACGCCATAATCCCTGTTTATTGATGTAGATGCAGGAAGGAGCATATTTCTGTTTGTCCAGGTTTTTGTAAACCGAACCGGCAGAGATGATGGATACTTCATGTTCTGCCGAACGGCCCCCAAATAGAAGAGCCACTTTGAGTTTTTGTGCCATTCTGATTTTTTTCGTACGGGCTCATTGTATCGGAATCGATTGATCTTGTCTATTTTTGGCTTTCCTGGCGCTTCCGGATGGCTCGTATCAATCCTCCAAGCATGGCAGAAATGCGGTTGATTTTGTCTTCAAAATCCAGGAAATCTCCCTCAGAAAGGTAGCCAATTTCTCTTGATATCACAAGTTGAGTACGGAGCTCAGCGGCGGAAGCTTTGGCTGCCCATAAAAATTTGATGAACTCGGTAGCACTTCCCCGTTCCTTTCCGCAAGCGATTTGTGAGGCGATCGCTATGGCTGATTTCCTCAGTTGATCGCGCAAAACGAAGTCGTGGTTGAAGTTTCCGTCTGTGGAAAACTGATACATGTCCACGGCAAGCTTTTTTGCCTGTTGCCAGCATTCTAGGTTTTCCAGATAGGAATACGGTTGTTTGTCCGGTGATTGTGACATTTTTGACCTCCATGGATATAGACGCTGTTGGCCGGCGGGAATTATCACTTTCCCGAAATTATGCATCAGGAATTTGGGTTCAATAAATTCTTTCTCTGTTCGACTCAAGAGAGTGAGAGACCTGAGTGGATTTGTGCGTCTCTAAATAGGAAAAAAGCGAATGCTGTTGACAGGGCAGTATGCAGAGAATATAATAAGGGCAAAATTTTGGATCAACTACTATTAGCAATAGGCAAAAAAGTGAGAATTTTTACTCGAATCTTTCCCTTGGATAAAGGGTTCCATCTGGGTAATAAAGGAGGCTTGGATGAATAACAAAAAATGCATATTTTTCATAATAGGAGTTTTTGTTCTTTTCTGTATGGGAGCTCAAGCCGAGACCAAAAAACTCAGGAATATCGGACAATATAAGCTTGTGAACATCCAAAAAGATATGACAACCGGAGAAATTTTTCAGAGCTTATTGGATGAATTTTCCGCCGACATCCAGAACGGATTTAACTTGGCCGGATACAGCAATTTGTCCGTTCCGTTTATCGATCAGGTAAAGCAATCTACCTATACGGAAAAAGAATTAGCGGTCGGAGAAAAAATTGTGTGGATGCTGTTCCGCTCGGGAGGCAAGGTCAAAGTCGTCCATGATCTGGAATGGGCGGGGAATAATCCCTTATTTGTCTATTCCTTCACCGTTATGAATGGGGGCAAGCATTACGAATTCATCATGCCCAAAGCCTGTGGGAACATTTCGCTACAAAAAGTGGAAATGGCATCTCCTGACGTCGCTGGAGATTTGGAGTTTGCCGAAGTGCCAGAACAGGAGCAAGAAGCCCAAGATGAATATCAAGAAGCTCAAGATGAATATGAAGTCCAAAAAGCTAAAATATTCCAAGAGATATACGATCTTCTTGACGAGACGGATCTGTATTGTTCCTTTTTTATCATGGATGAAGGCATGCCGGAAACAAAGATATTCGGAGCCGAAAAAGCTTACGAGAGGGTTCAGTTCAACAACGGAGATATTGTTTACATCAACAAAGGGCGGAATGATGGGATCGAAGAAGGGCAGATGTTCCAGGTGCTTGAAGTGGGTGAGCCGATTCATGGATATGGCCCCCTTGTCCACCAGCGTGGAAGAGTGCGTGTTGTGGCTCTTGAAGAAAATGCATCTTCTGCTCGTGTCGAAAAGGTGTGCGGTCCGGTTATGATCGGAAACTACTTGATCCCGTTCGAAGAAAAAGAGGGACGGATGGGCAAGGACCTGGGTTACAATGTGCCCCCGCATGAAAACAACGGCCTGAGAGGAGAGCTCCTTTATCTGAGAGATGATTATGCCCAAGCTGCAAGGGGAGCCTGGGGGCTTCTAAATCTGGGTGAAGTCGATGGAATTCAGTTGGGTCAGCAGCTTGTTGCCTACAGAAAGCTCTACAAGGGAGCCCCTCTTTTTGTGTTCGGAAATATGGTGGTCATCGATACGCAGAAGACAACTTGCACGGTGAAAATTCTTTCCTCTAAGGATGCTCTGCTGATCGGAGATCTGGTCCAATCGAGAAATCATTAGGCAGGCAAATCTTCTCGACATTTTTTTTAGTTTTACGTCCTTTATCATCTGACACATCGTCTCCATATTGGCCTTTTCGAGTAGAATTGTGTTTCCGGCTGGGGTAGCAGCAATATTGACAGAATTTATCAATTTTGGTAGTTTAGCCCCAGAGCTTTTGTTTTAAGGTCTTAGAGTGCGGGCGTAGTTCAGTGGTAGAACGTCTGCTTGCCAAGCAGAAGGTCGTGGGTTCAAATCCCATCGTCCGCTCCAGATAACCTCCTTATTTTTCAATAGTTTTCCTCAAAACTGATATATGTCAGCCTATGCCAATTTAAGCTAATTTTTGCCAGTAAATGGCAAAAGAATGACAAATCTCTACCTTATATTAGCTGTAGAGAAATGACAAATCTAAGTATTTCTAATGACACCTGTACGACATAAGGAGAAGTCTAATCTGAAATAGAGCAACGGATTCCTAATCCGTGTGTCGCCAGTTCGAGTCTGGCCAGGGGTGCCAGCTTTCCTCTGTTGATTCCTTACCTTGTTTTAGCATGAGTCAATTAAACTGAGTCATTTTAAGTGATTTTGTCCACAAATTGTCCACAAATTTTGGGCACTTGAAGATTTGTCTTTTGAATTTTAGGCCCATAGTTTTAGCTATTTTACAGAT
>RCNB010001081.1_pt1 | contig 20067 bp, 19 predicted proteins | sample 2041321 | NCBI WGS metagenome assembly RCNB01 (sample SAMN09708232, study PRJNA481090) | Marine sediment metagenome, whole genome shotgun sequencing project. | reverse complement strand
CTTGAAAACTGTTGACTGTAACAGGTCCGGGGGTTCGAATCCCTCTTTCTCCGCTGAAAATGCTATCAAATAGCAACAAAAGCCTACAAATAACACTATTTGTAGGCTTTTTTGTTACAAAGAGTTTGGGCTCAAGAGCAAACATTGTGCTTTTTAGGTTGTTTGATTTCATTTGAAATCAAATAATATCAAACAAGAAGGGGCTCTGAAGGGGTCACTTATTTATTTCCTCAACTGACACCTGATATTTCGTGTTATTTGCACCTTTTTTGATAAGCCTCATACTCTAACACTTCACAAAATCTAAAGCATTAAAATATCTTTTCTATCCAAAAAATGAAAACTCTTTGCACTGAGATAATTGAGGAAAGGTATGATAAGCTGTTTTAAACGAGGTAGATAACATGTTATATAGTGAATTCTTTAAAAAAATATCCCTAACTTTATAAGGTAATTTGAGCTAGTAATATTTTTTTATTAAACGACGATAAGCTCGTTATATATCGAATGTTAAGCGGAAGAAAGATGTGTACTAATAATTAATATCAAAAATGTTAAACCCGCGAAAATTTGTCATTGGAGATATACATGGACATTATGATGAATTAATGGAACTTTTTGACCGTGTGAATTTTCAATTTAAAACCGATGTTCTTGTTAGTCTTGGAGATTTGATTGATCGGGGGCCAAAACCACTTGAGGTAATAGAAAAGCTGATGCTAGTTGAAAATTTCACACATATATTAGGGAATCATGATGAATGGTGTTATCAATATTTAAAAAACAATAAAACCCCAATTGCATGGACAACGCAAGGTGGAGCAACCACAGTGAATGCCTATAAAGAAAACCCAGAATTAAAAAAAACACACATTGAGTTTTTTGAAAAAGCAAGGTTATCTTTTATTGATGTAAACTCAAGACTATTTGTTCATGGAGGCTACAACCCAAGAATTCCATTTTCCCTACAAAAAGACAATAAGGAATTACTTATTTGGGATAGATCACTAATATTGGCTGCTATAAAATATGAGGAAACAAACCAAATTTTTAATGAATTCACAGAAATATTTGTTGGTCATACTCCAACTCAATTTATTGGACAATCCATACCAATCAAAATTGCAAATTTATGGATGCTTGATACAGGGGTATATAAATCTGGCAAACTCACAATTATGAATATTGAAACAAAAGAATACTGGCAATCGACAGCAAAAGATAATTCAATAAACTTAAATCAGCAACATGAATAGTTACATGTACTTTTATAAATATAACAAGGAAATTATTAATTCCATTGTTTTTCCATCAAAATTCCATTGTATAAACGTTATTCTTGATTTACTTTTACAGAGAAGTATTTACTGACAAAAGTATTGACCATGAAACAAAATTCTAAAACCACGAAAAGAAAATTGCCAGTAAGCCCATTCATTGTCTTATCTACTATTGAAGGTGTTAAAAGTAAAATAGTAGTGAATAAGGATAAAATAATTATTGGCCGATTGGCTGATTTGAACGACATTGCTCTTTTACCAGATCCGCAACAATTAGTTACACGTTATATGCATTGTTCCATTGAAATCAGAAATTGTACTTCCTGGGTCGTAGATAACGCTAGTAAAAATGGGACTTTTATCAAGCGCAGAAGTGTAATGCAAAAAGTGAAGGGAGAACATAAATTACAAGATAATGATATAATAATGATCCTTTGTAGGGTGGGTGCAAACGAGCTCCCAAAATACTGGGAATTACTTTATACTGATCCTTTAGCAACTGAAAATGTCCAATATTACAGTTCAACTTTAGTTTATGATTGGATTCAGGCCAAGCTATTTGTAAATAAAAAAGAAAAACTAACAGAAGTCAGTTCTTTAACACCTATGGAACATAAGCTTCTTAGGTATATGGATCAAAAAAATAAATCAAATGATATGATTCCTGTTATGTGTACTTATGATGAAATAATTTCTGCACTATGGGAGGATGCTTACTCACATACAACAAATGATGTAAATCATGTTGTAGCAGCGTTGCGAAAGAAAATTGAAGATGACCATAAAACCCCAAAATTTCTAATAAATATTAGAGGTATGGGATATAGATTAAATACTAATCCTTTTTAAAATGGCCTGATTATAAGGGTAAATATGAATATCTAATGAAATTATGGCGTAAGGGAATATCAAGATAAATTAAGCCTAGATAGTATTAAATACGGAAATATGGCACCAAAAATAAACAATGCAAAAAATGGATGTGAAATCCTGGTTCAAGCTGCTGTTCCTGAAATTTACAGAGCGAATGCATTTCGAATTTCTCGCCTTAATGTAAACTCAAGTACTCGTGAGATTACAAATCAACTTCGAAAAAACCAAATGTTAGAAAAATATGGGGACATTTCGGTAGAACAGGATAGTCCGTTCCCCATTGTACCGTCGCCTGATAATGACCAAATACGCCTTGCCTTGAACCGGTTGCGTGATCCTGAAACAAGATTAATAGATGAGTTTTTCTGGTTTTGGCCTGATAGTCCTGAATCTGCTAATTCCGATGAGGCATTAGAATATTTGTCAAAGAATGATATAGAATTGGCCGAAAATATATGGGTCAATAATGAAGCTACGCAAACACAATCAAATGTTTCAAAGCACAATTTGGCGGTACTATCACATCTTCAAGCACTTGATTGCGAATTAAACGGACAAGACTTAAAAAAAGATGAATTACAGGAACATTGGGAGTACACATTTAAACGCTGGAAAGTGCTTTTCGACCATGAAGGATGTTGGAGTCGTCTAACAGCCAGGGTCATAGAAATGAACGATCCTCGATTAACAACCGGATTTGTTAAGAGATTAAGAGAATCACTACCATCTGCCATTTTACAAATTAACGCCAAATTAGCCTTAAATGCCGCTGAAAATGAGGATATGGCTAAAGCAAAACAGCATATACAGCTAGTAAACAATTCCGGGTTTGGCACTAACGTGGGCTTAAGTGCAATAAATAGAGTTGTTGAGCCTGTAAGAAATAGGGTTAAAATCACATGTAAAAGATTTAATGACGTACGCTATGCCGATCCCCAAAGTGAGCTAAATGCAGGCAAAAAATTAATTGAAGAAACAAAAAGCACCTTAAAGATTTTAGATATTTTATTGCCTAACGATAGTCCAATACGCGAAGGGGCGCATGATGAAATCGGTTTAACTGCATTAGGCTTTATCATTGCCTACGGTAATAAAACAGAAGATAATCTAGAAGAGGCAATAATCATTTTGGAAGTTATAAAATCAATAGTACTTGGCGAATCTGCCATTGCAAGGGTTAGCGAGAATTATGATATTATAAAAGCTAATTATGAATCCAAGCGAATCTACAATACCTGTTTCTTTTGTAAAACAAATAAACCTGATGAAAAGTTCTCGGTTGAACAGCCTATGCATGGTGAAATAAATATAAGTTATAGTGGTACAACATGGAAACATTTAACTGTAAAGGTGCCTCGATGCGAAAAATGTAAAAAAAAGGAGACCAAGAAAGAAATTATAACCGCGATAAGTTTAGTAGCAAGTATTATAGCAGGTTTTGTTTTAGCAAAAATTTACTTTCAAATTGATCCAAGTATGGCATTATTTGGGGGGATTCTGATGGTTGTGGGCTTTAGCTATATATTTATCGGACACTTAGTCGAAAAAACGCGTCGGAATCTTTTCAAGCAATTCCCCGAAATAAAAGAACTTCTTGATAGAGGATGGACATTGGGAGCAAGTCCTCTTAAAGGCTAAAATTCACATACTATGAATATAATGAAAAGAATACAACAGTTTAAATATCCAAAAGAGTTTCGGATTACTCCAGTTAGGTTACACTATAATTCAATTAAAAAAAATGAAGACCTCATTAATGGTTTTTCGCTGGAACAAAATACTAACCCATAATAATATAACTACGAATGCCCATTTTAAAAGAAGGTCAAAATATAAATGAAACTTATGAGGTTGAACGCTTTTTAGGAGAGGGTGCCTTTGCTGAAGTATATAGAGTGAAACACAGATTTCTTGGAAGACAGGCAATGAAAGTTTTTAAAGCCTTGGGGATGACCATTAATGAGATTGAAAATATGCTTAGCGAAGCAGTTCTGCTATCCCAGATAGGACATCCAAATATTGTCAGGGTATATGATGCAAATATCTCAAATTCTAAAAAAGGAATTTTTGGTTTTTTTACTATGGAATATGTTGCAGGAGGTAGTCTAGATAAATTCTGGCAATCTTATGCCGAACGTATTATACCTGTTGGAGAAACTGTTCAAATAATAAAAGAAATATGCCTTGGTTTGTCTGTTGCACATAGTGAAAACCCTCCAATTATTCATAGGGACATTAAACCTCAAAACATTCTTATTGGCTACGATGCAGAAGGAATAAGGGCACGTGTGTCGGATTTTGGATTAGCAAAACATGTGAATCCATTGACTCTTCTTGCGAGTGCAAAAGGAACAAGAATCTTTAAATCTCCTGAAGTTTTTAAAAATAATAAATTTGATTCATGTACTGGTGATGTCTGGGCAATAGGTTGCATTTTATATCTTTTACTAACCGATCGTTTACCATTTGCTGAAATTACGCAAACGGATTTTTTTGAATATTCAAATTTTGAGGTTCCGATAATTCCTCCAAGTAGGTTAAACTTATCTGTTAGTCCATTACTCGACCAGATAACCTTGAAAGCTTTATCAATAGACCCTGCAAATAGGTACACGAATGCCATGGCCTTTCTTAAGGACTTAAAGAGATGGAAGCCATCAAAAATTTCTGAAAATCGAAATATATACTCAAGTTCTAATGGGCTGACAAAATCTGCTTTGGGAGATCATACTCCAATTGATGAATCAAATGCGAATGACTTACTAAAACAAGCTTTAAATATTAGTAAGCATTCAAATAAATTGAATGAAGCAGCGGATTTAATGGAACAGGCCTTTTTAAAATGGCCTGATTATAAAGACAAATATGAGTACCTAATGAAATTATGGCGAAAGGGAATATCAAGATAAGTAAAAATTAAAAATATACTCTTATGGGAGCACGAACTAAACTAATTGAAGCATGTAAAACCGGTGATATTATAGAAATAGAAAGGCTTTTGTCTAAAACCGGTTTTTTCTCAAAAATAAATGTAAACTCATTTATTAATGGAGTTACGCCACTGTATGTTGCTTCAAAAACTGGTAGTATTGAAACCGCAAAATTGCTGATTAATTCAGGGGCAAATGTAAATAAAGCAGATGCTGATGGTTGTCTGCCTATTGGAATTGCTGCAAACAATGGGAAATATGAGATTGTTAAACTTCTTATCCAATCTGGAGCAGATGTAAATATGGCACAAAACAATCGTATTACTACGCTTTCGATGGCCTCAGAAAAAGGTTATTATGAAATTGTTAAGTTATTACTGCAGTCTGGTGCCGATCTTAGCGAAGCATTTTTTTCAACTGATTTACCAATTTGCAAAGCCGCTGATAAAGGTCATTTTGAAATTGTTAAATTATTAATTGACAAAGGTGGGGATTATAATGGTGCACCTTTAACTCTTTCGGCGATGCATGGCCATACCCAAACGGTACAATTATTATTAGAAGCAGGAGCAGATCCCAACACAGGGTTTTCTCATAATATTGATGGTCATATTACGGCACCGTTTATTCCACTTGATTGTGCAGCATCTGAAGGTCATTTGGATGTCGTAAAATTACTGGTTAATGCAGGTGCCAAATTAAGCGAACCGGATAACTTAGGACGCACTCCATTGGATGTAGCAAAAATGAGGAAGCAAAAAAATGTGATAGATTTTCTGGTGAATGCTGGAGCAAAATAAGTAGTGAAAAAAAAATCATCAAAATATGTATATGGAATCTGAAATATTAAATAATAGAGGAGGCTGTGAAATCCTGATTCAAGCCGCTGTTCCAGAAATTTACAGAATTAATGCTTTTCGAATTTCAGGACTTAATGTAAACTCAAGTACTCGTGAGATCACTAACCAACTTCGAAAAAACCAAATGTTAGAAAAATATGGGGACGTTTCAGTAAAACAGGATAGTCCGTTTCCCATTGTGCCCCCACCTGACAATGACCAAATACGTCTTGCCCTGCACCGGTTACGCGATCCTGAAACAAGATTAATAGATGAATTTTTCTGGTTTTGGCCACATAGCCCTGAATCTGCTGATTCTGATGAGGCATTAGAATGTTTATCGAGAAACGATATAAAATCAGCCGAGAATATATGGATCAATAATGAAGCTACGCAAACGCAATCAAATGTTTCAAAGCACAATTTGGCGGTACTATCACATCTACAGTCACTTGATTACGAATTAAACGGGCAAGACATAACCAACGATGAATTAGAGGGGTATTGGGAAAATGGTTTTAAACGCTGGAAAGTCCTTTTCGCCCATGAAGGATTTTGGAGTCGTCTGGCAGCCAGGGTCCGAGAAATGAACGATCCACGATTAACAACCGGATTTATTAAAAGATTAAGGGAATCACTCCCGTCTGCCATTTTGCAGATTAACGCCAAATTAGCCTTAAATGCCGCTGAAAAAGGTGACATGACCAAAGCAAAACATCAGATGCAATTAATAAATAAATCTGGGTTTGGACCTGAAGTGGGCTTAAGTGCAATACATAGAGTTGTTGAACCTTTAAGAAATAGGATCAAAATCACTTGTAAAAGAATTAATGACGCACCCAATACGATTAATATACCCTTTTCCAATTCCCAAAGCGAGCTAAATGCAGTTAAAAAATTAATTAAAGAAACAAAAACCGCATTAAATATTTTAGATATTTTATTGCCCAACGATAGCCCAATACGGGAAGGTGCGCATGATGAAATTGGTCTTGCGGCATTGGGCTTTATAATCTCCTACGGTAATAAAACAGAAGATGATCTTGAAGAGGCACTAATAATTTTGGAAGACGTAAAATCTATAGTACTAGGAGAATCTGCCATTTCAAGGGTTAAGCAGAATTATGATATTATAAAAACCAATCATGAGTCTAGGCGCATCTATAATACCTGTTTCTTTTGCAAAACAAATAAACCTGATGAAAAATCATTGATTGAAAAACCGATGCATGGTGAAATAAATAAAAGTTATAGTAGTACAACATGGAGACATTTAACTGTAAAAGTGCCTAGATGCGAAAAATGTAAAAAGGAGCACATTAAGCAAGATACTATAATCACGGCAGGTGTTATAGTGAGTATTATAGTAGGTATTTCGTTTGGTAGTCTTTTTTCATCATTCTGGATATTCTTTTTTACCATGGTTATTGGAATTGTTTTTAGCATAAGAACTGGCATTAAATCAAACAAAACAGAGGGACGGAGTACTCACGTGTTATTCCCTGAAATAAAAGAACTTCTTGCTAAAGGATGGACTTGGGGAGCGAGTCCTCCTCAAAACTAAAATTAAAATAATATGAATATAATTAAAAGAATACAACAGTTTAAATATCCAAAAGAGTTTCGGATTAGCCCAGTTGGGTTGAATTATGGTTCGATTAAAAAAATTGAAGATGTCCTGGCTAGCTTCTCACCTGAGAATTTAAATAAGCCTGGACAAGAAATTGACAATGAAAAGAAAAAAACTTTTTATGCTGAAGTTTCAATTGGAGCTTGGCGATTGAAGAAAAAAATGACCAATCCTAAAAATCAACAACCCCTTGAAGAAATGGACAAAGCTTATCGTCATCTGGAATCTATAATGCTCACCCTAGAAAAAGAAGGAATAGAAATTAAAGACCATGATGGGCAAGCATTCGATTCGGGTCTATCAATAAAGTCGCTCGCTTTTCAACCTACTCCGGGAATTAATAAAGAAACTATGATAGAAACAATAAAACCATCTGTGTATTACTTGGGCGAACGAATTGTTATGGGTGAAGTAATTGTTGGGACACCCATCAACTAGAAGAAATATTAACTAAAAAATTAAAAGCATGAAAAGTATGACAATAGATTTTGGAATAGACCTTGGAACTACTAATAGTACTATAGCAAAATTGAATGGGATTGATGCGGAAGTATTTAAAAATAATGAAGGATTTGAATTTACCCCTTCTGCTGTTTGGATGGATTCAAAAGAAAGGTTACACATTGGGAGAAGGGCTAAAGACAGACTTGAAGATGATAATGACAATGCCTTTAGTGAGTTTAAACTTCAAATGGGAACAAATACAAAGTACACATTTGAAAGAAATGGAAAGAGTTATAGTCCTGAAGAACTTTCTTCGTTGGTGCTAAAATCTTTGAAAGATGATGTTAGAAGGCAAATGGGGGTAGAAGTTAATTCTGTCGTAATAACGGTACCGGCAGCATTTCAACTTCCTCCTTGCAATGCGACTAACAAGGCTGCAGAAAAGGCTGGGTTTACAAATCATCCACTATTGCAGGAACCAATTGCTGCTGCCATGGCATATGGCTTTCAGAGCAATAGCGATAATAAATTTTGGATGGTTTATGATTTTGGGGGTGGAACTTTTGATGCCGCCGTCGTACAAATAAAGGACGGGCAAATTGAAGTAATTAATCATGGTGGAGATAATGGACTGGGTGGAAAGAACCTCGATTGGGAAATTGTAAATAAAATTTTGGTTCCAGCAGTGGTAAAAGATTTAAAGCCTAAAAACTTCACCCGTGATAACAAAGAATATAGTGGTGCATTTGCAAAACTAAAAGCGGAAGCTGAAAAAGCTAAAATAAGGTTATCGTTGGAAGATTCAGTTGAAATAATAATTGATAATTTATATAAGAATGAAAAAGGAGAGGCAATAGAATTTATTTGTGAAATTTTTAAATCAGATTTTAAAAAATTGGCAAAACCATTTATTTCTCGTTCAATTAACATTTGTAAACAAGTTTTAATTGAAAAAAGGTTAGGTACTTCAAATATTGAAAAAATGATAATGGTTGGGGGCACTTCACTAATTCCTTTTTTGCGGGATATGCTAATGGATCCAAACAAAGGATTGGGAATACCTCTTGAATCGAGCCTTTATCCAATAACTGTTGTTGCGAAGGGAGCTGCAATTTTTGCTGGAACTCAAATGGCACCTACTACAGAAAAGATGGAAGTTAAAAATGATGAATTTTTACTTGAATTGGATTATCAACCTGTAGGATCGGATACTGAACCTCCAATCGGTGGTAAAATTGTTACTGATATGGAATTGGATTTCTCGAAGTATACCATTGAATTCGTTAATAAAACTGTCCGTCCTGAATGGAGAAGCGGTAAAATAAAATTATCCTCTAATGGTGGGTTTGTAAATCAATTATGGGCAGAAAAAGGCAAGAAAAATGAATTCAATATTGAACTTTACAATGCTTCTGGGGTTAAACAAAAGACAATTCCTGAAACCATCTCCTATACCTTTGGTATTGTATCTGCAGAAGCCCCTCTAATACATTCAATCGGAATTGCTATGGCAAATAATGAAACCGACTTTTTACTTAATAAAGGAGTTTCATTACCTGCTAAAAACAGAAGCTTTCATAGGACCATTAGTGAAATTAGAGTAGGACAAAGTGAAGACGTTATCAATATACCAATTATTGAAGGAGAAAACCGACATCGTGCCGATCATAACAGATTAATAGGCTCCTTGAGTATTTCCTCGGATAAAATTAAAAGGACATTGCCTGCTGGAAGTGAAATTGAAATTACCTTAGTTGTTGATACTTCCCGATTGGTAAAAGCAAAGGCATATATTCCAATTCTTGATGAAGAATTTGAAGTAGATGCAAATCTTATCATAGAGCCAGGGAAAATTGAAGAAATGGTTGCTGACTTTTCCAAGGATAAGGACAAATATAAAAAACTGCTTGAAAAATCTAAAAATGAATCAGATTCAAAGGCAACAGCAATTTTAGAACAAATTGAATCAGAAAACATTTTAAATGAAATAGACTCTCTCTTAGAGTCTGCAAAGGTTGATCCCGATTCAAGGAACAAAGCTAAAAACAGGATGCTTGATTTTAATACAATTCTAGATTATGCTGAAGATGCCGTTGAATGGCCAACAATGGTTATGGAGGCTAAAGAAAAAATTCAGGATACAAAAAAAATCTCTGAAGAATATGGAACAGGAGATGATAAAAATAAATTTTCGTCACTTGAAAAAGAAATTGAAACGGCAATTTCAGAAAAGGATCCTGATTTACTTAGAAGAAGAATAAATCAAATGGATGGTTTTTATTGGATTCTACTTCGACAACAACCTGGTTTTTGGGTGAACTGTTTAAATTACGCGAGAGACAACAAAGATACAATGAGGGATAAGAACGAGGCTGATCATTTAATTACCCTGGGAGATAGAGCAATTCAAAAAAATGATGTTGAAGGCTTAAAAACAGCGGTTCAAAGTTTGTATGATTTATTGCCTGTTGCAGAGCAAGAAAAATTAGGATTTGGTGGTAGTACAGTAAGAGCATAATATTTATAGATTTTAGAAATAGGTACGATGGAAAAATCAGAAGTCAGTATGGTATCCGATGCATTAAATAAATTGTTATTTGATCATTATTATTCATTAGCAACTGAAGCGGCTAGTAAGGGTGATTATTCATTAGCAAATAAATATATCTCAGATTTGCCCCATGCGCATGGAGACACGCCAATTTTGCTGGATTTACAAGCAAAAATTTATGCTCAACAGGGCAAATTAAAAGAAGCCGAATTTCTATGGAAAAAATGTGTTACCCATGATCCTGAAAACAATAACTATAATGAAGCATTAAATAGAATCGGTAAATTGCAAAAAAAGAAGGTAACATGGCGTCTTAGCCTTGCCAAACTAATTGGGGCTATCCTAACCATTATACTTCTTTCGTTTCTGTTAGTCTTAGTTTATAACGGTAAAGATGAAAAATCTTCGAAACTTGATATTCTTCAAAAGCAGCAATCCGCTATTCTTGAACGGATTGATAATAACATTATTACAAATGCAAACGCACCAACAGAGAATATAATCCCTATAATGTCAAAAAAACTTGTGGAGGTGGATGGAATTAGTTTTGAAAATAATAATATGGAGTTGCTTATTAAATTTAATGAAGGTTTATTTAGCAATGGCATCAAATTTAAACATTTCTATGAGCCTACAATTAAGCAATTGGCAAAGACCCTAGAAACATATTCTGGCAATATAATTATCATGATCCTTGGTTGCTCTGATACTATTCCATTAAAAGGTAGTATTCAGTTTAAAAACAATCACGATCTTGGTTTGGCCAGAGCAAATTACGTTTATAATATCTTCTACCAAAACAGCAGAATTGCTACTGAAAGTTTGATTTTTGGAAGCGTTGGGGATACTAATACCCCTTTTCCCAATGACAGCAGGGAAAATAGAATGAAGAATAGAACTGTAGTTATAAAAATCATTCAGAAAAAGTAATTATTATGTGTTATTCAGTTGGAGTAAAGGTGGCCTGGGAAATTAGCAGCTATGAAGCCGCAAATAAAGAATCAACAACTATTGAAATTGACCATATCATGCTTGGGATATTATCTCTTAACAAATTTCAGAAACATATAAAGTTACAAGCAAATATAGATCAAGAAAAATTGAACAGTGAAAAAGATAGATTATATAATACACTTAATTCCTTCAATTTGGACATCATTACTTTGCGTAGGAAACTGAGAGATATTCTTCCAAAGGGTAACGGTTTGCCATTAGACAACATTTTTCATAGGAGCGAGGATTGCAAAAAGGTGTTTGCTGAGGCTGCCTGCTTTGCAAATAACCATCTAAGCATAAAATACTTATTTCTTGCAATTATTTTGAGGAACTCATCATATTTTAGAACTATCCTTATTGATCAAAAAATTGATATTAATAAACTCAAATCAAAAGTTATGTTTTCATATTATAAAAATAATTAGATGGAGGCTAACATCATTGTCTCTGGTGTTCCTCGGATAAAGGACACAATGGAAAATACACGAAGACTCAATATCGCCTTTGAAGCATTTTTTCAACGCTATCCTGAAGCTTTAATACAAGAACCCACCATCGAATCTTATGGAAAATCATCCCAGTCCATCGCATTTGCCGTAGCCGCGAATGAACTTTGGGCTGCACAGGAGATGCACACATATTTTGAAACGCAGCTTGTGGAGGTTGGATTAGGCCCAGCTACCAGCAAAGAGGCTGCTGAGGCTGCTACCGAGGACTTACTAAACAAAATTCTAGACAGTGACACTGATATAACATATCTCAAGGACTCCTCTGGAATTGGGAAGGGAGTTAGTAAAGATATTAATAAGACATCCGATTTGTTAAAACATAAAGAATTGGTCGAAAAATTTGGCACTGGGTTTAGTTTGGCCATAAAACTAGTGAATAATAATATTGAATTGCCCACAGAAGATCAGCTAGTGGAAATTGCTGAAAACGCTGAATACATGTAAATGTTTTAGCACACCGGAAAACAAGTATCTCCAGAGACTTCTTTTTTACACCACCACCAAATTCGGGATTAGTTATAGATTTATAAAATAGTAAAAAGTTATATAAACCACTAAATTCACAGGAACCTATGTCAGAAAAAAATAAACCAACATACTTCGAAATTGAACAGCAATTACTTGAATTACAGAAATTGATTGAAACAGAACCCGCTACGCCAGCCCTTAAGGGGCGACTTATATCAGACACAGAAATATGTGGAGCTTTGGCAAAAATTATTCTTTTGGCTCATCAGCAAAAGAACTATGAACATATTAGTTATGCAGCTACAGAGCTAAATAACATGGAACAAGACCCAACATGGTCTAACCCTCAGCTAAAGCGAAAGATCGGACATTTGCGGAAAATGCATACTATAGTAATTGACAATTCTCAATCTGCTGGCTGCATGATTGCATTATTGATTGGATGTGGTCTATCTTCTGTTAGCTACTGGCTTATAAATTTAATTTAAAATCATTTATTAAATTCCTAAAAACAATATGGAGCTGCTTATTCAATTTTTATAAATAGTCAATAAAACTAGGTGTCTAATTCGGTGTCTGTCACAAAATATGTATTGTAAGTAATTGATATTCAAATCAATGAAAGCAAGGTTCTGTTCCCTCTTTCTCCGCTGAAAATGCTATCAAATAGAAACAAAAGCCTACAAATAACACTATTTGTAGGCTTTTTCATTTTATTTAGTTTCAAATGAAACCAAATAAAATTAGAAAAGGTGATCTATTCGGTGAGTAAATATAAAGCTTCGATGAACTCACCGATTTAGAAAGAAGTTATATGGAACAGTCAATCCTTTTCAACTCTTTTCCCTAAATTTTCTCCCATAAAACGAACCTTTTATTGAACTATTTGATTTATTTATAACTTGACTAAATAGTTTAAATATACGATGGTTCTTGTAAAATTTTCATTCTAGGAATAGTAGGTAATTATGATAAATTAGATATTTGTTGATAAATTTTGTGTTTTTAATAATTCTTTTTTACTTTGGTTTATAGAGTACATACAAATTAATGTACATTTAACAACCAATATCAATTGTCTTATAATGAAATTGTTATTGCTATAAAAAAATTCGGCCTAGAAATTGTGTAGCCAATTGTAATACTTTTTCTAATCTAAATTTATACCTATGAGAACATTTTACAATACCCTCATTTTCATATTATCATTTTTTATTAATCAAAATAGCATTGCTCAATGTTCTGAAATTTATATATACCGCACTAATGGATTTCAAAGTAAACGAGCAGTAGATCTTTTTTATGATGGTAATAAAATAGCTATTGTTAATGCCGGTGAAAGATATAAAACTACGGTCTGTTCTTTAGAAGATTTAGAATTAGTTGTTAGAACAAGTGATAAAGATATGGTACCTAGCAAAATAGATTTTAAACCAGAAAATGGTAAAAATTATTATTTAAAGGTTTCTTGTGCTGTAGGTGTAGAAATAGCATCAATAAAATTGCAAGACGAAGCAAAGGGAAAAAAAGATGTTAATAATGGAAATAAATTTATCAAACCATTTAAAGTTTTGTCAATTCAAAATAATGCTGTAGCCCAAAATAATAATAATACATCTTCATCAAATAATGTCGCAAATACAGAAAAAGTTTTTAATGGCACACATATAGTTGATAATTTTAAATTTGAAATTATAGATTTAACTAGGGCTGGTGAAAATCTAACAATCAACTACAAAATAACCAATTTAGCGCCAGATGATAGAAGATTAGAAAGTTGCCCTAACATGATGTATTTTTATGACGATTTAGGTAATTTAAAAATTGCCGAAAGAAGTTGCTTATCAAATTCTTGTTTTACTCATCCAAGCTACCAAAAATCTAAAAATGTACTCCCAAAATATAGCTGTAATTCAAATATGAGTTCCAATGCAATTATGCCTTCAAGTATTCCGTTAAATGGACAAATTATAATTCATAACATTAACAGCAGAGCAACAAAATTTATTAGAGGAACTGTTTGGTTTAAATCTAAGGTTGATTTTAAAATTGACTATTTTAATATTGAATTTCCAAAAGTAGTTGACCCTAATAACCCCAACAAAAGAAATTTCGGAAAACAATCAATTGAACTTACTGATGCTGTAAAAGATAGTACTGCTACCTATATCGCATTCAATCATTTAAATGATAATGTTGAACCTTATACTTCGAAAATAAAAAGCGGAATCGCTTATGATGACAAAGGCAATCAATATGCTATTAATGCTATGTCTTTTGTTACAAAAGATAAACGAGTGAATTATAACAGATATGGAAATTGGAGTTATGTTACTAACCCAAATAGTGAAACGAAAACATTTGCTATTATTGATAAAATCTCTAGCTCAGCAACACAAATTAGGCGAATAACATTAGAATTTGATGGTTTTTCATTGTCATGGAAAAACATTAATATAAAAGGTGCTGTTCCAATTAAAGAAAAACCAGATTCAAATTATATTTTATATAGGGATTTTGAGAAAAAAGTTAGAACTAATCAAAATGTTTTAGGCACTAAGGTGATACTTAAGAATATCTATTTTTCTACTGGTAGCGCAGAAATATTAACCAGTTCGCATGCACAATTAAATCAATTAGCAGATCTTTTAAATTTAAATAAGAGTTTGAAAGTTGAAGTATCTGGTCATACTGATAATGTTGGAGATGATATTTCTAACATGCTACTTTCGCAAAAAAGAGCAGACGCACTTAAGTACTATTTAATGGGCGGATCTGTTGCACCTAATAAAATAATTAGTATCGGAAAGGGCGAAAATGAGCCTATAGATAGTAATGAAACAGTCGATGGTAGACAAGAGAACAGAAGAGTTGAGATATTAGTTGTAAAATAAAATTATCTTAACCTATCTATTTGATTTTCTGGTAAAAAAAGGCTAAATAAAGTTCATAAAAACGATAAAATATTAGGTAACAATATTCCTTATATTTGATGGATATAGTTACTAGTAATCATATACCTACGTTGTTCTCAATTAAGACAAATCGACTAGTTTATTAGTTTTAAAGTAAATGTAAAGACTTAGTATTATGGCAATTCCACTTACCCAAGTCATTTGCGGACCAGGTGGAATAGCTAAGTCTGCCAAATCAATAAAAAGAAAATATCCAAAATCACCTAGACCACCTATCAAAGCAGCTATCCAAATGGCAATTGCACTCTTCCTTCAAATAACACTATTTGTAGGCTTTATCATTTTATTTAGTTTCATTTATAATCAATTATTATCAAACATGAAGGGGCACTCAAGGTGTCACTTATTTATTTCTCCAACTTACACCTCCATTTTCAATAAAGTTAGTGATAATAAGGGATTCATTGTAAGGTATTTAAGATGCAAGAATAGGTCCATTAAAAAACCTAAAATAATATCAAAACAATTAAAACATTTATTCAATAAGTAGACCTTCTAAAGTTTTCAATACCGGTGAGTGATTTAGAGGATAAATTTTAAAGATCTGCCAATCTATCTAAAGTATCTTTATGATCTTCAATAGAATTTTTAATAGCAATATTATTCTTAATTGTTTTATCCACATACTTTAAAAAAGCCTTCTTTGAAATAAAATCTTTTTCTGAGACTTCTGTTTCGATATAAAAAGTGAGACCATCATTTTGGACTAATTTTTTCATTTCGATATCTAATGAATATGTTTCAATAATAATGCCATCTTCCCATAAAGTTTTAACTGGATTACCATCAAAAATAGAATATCTATAACCGTTAAATTTTTTATCCATAGTTTATAATAAAAGTATTAATAATTGAAAAACAACTTACAAAAAACAATTGAATAGATGACTTTTTTTATATTTGGTTATATATAATAAAAAAGATGAACAAAATATTACCAATTCTAGCTGCTATTTGTTTTTCCTGTACTATCTATTCACAAGGTTTAACTAAAAAAAGGATGCAGGAAATTATTGAAAACTATAAATCTAATATCGAAACAGCTACTGTCATTAAAGATTGTGGTCATGTATTAGATGGACCTGTCTTCATAGCAAAACAATTTGAAAATAGATTGTTAGACGCTTCTCTTAGCTTTAGCCCAAAAGAAAGAAACATATTGGCTAAAAATATTTTTAAAGACATGATTAGGTCTAAAAAAATTATTGAAAACCATCCTAATAAGAATGAGGTACTCAATATTATCAATAAAATTACAAGTCAACTTACAGCTAAAAAGGTGAATTATAATTTGACTATTATTAATTCGCAAGAAATTAATGCCTTTACTACCATGGGCGGTTACATTTATTTAACGACAGGATTGCTCGATTTTGTTGACTCTTTTGATGAATTAGCATTTATTATAGGACATGAGGTGGCACATGAGAATAAACTTCATACACAGAGAAAAGTAACGAAACTTTTATATTCATCTAACTTTTTGAGTTTTGTTAAACTTGATGACTTTAAGAAAATGGCTTTAAGTATTAATTCTTCATTGTCAGCCCCGTTTGATCAAATTGATGAATATGAAGCTGATAAATATGGTGCGTTATTGGCGAAAAAAGCAGGTTACGATGTGAATAGATTTGGTGATTTTTTTAAGAAACTTGAAAAATATGAGAAAAGAGATCTACTCACCAAACTCAAATCTACTCACCCCTTTGCAAAACATCGAAAAAATTGTATCAAGAAGTACACTAATTAAGTACATGTCTCCATGAATAAGGAAGTTTATATAAAAATAGGGAATAAGACGATCACTTTAGCTGGTAATCAAGAATTATTGATTGGTAGAAAAAAGCACGGCGCTGATATCGAAATTGATCCCTCAGTTGGTCGTAAACATGGATTAGTTGAAAGGAAAGGTAAGAAAATCTATATTAAAGATTTAGAGAGTCTTAATGGTATTTATGTTAATGATAAGCGCATAGAATCAAATAAATGGATAGAGGTCACAATAAAAGATAAAATCAAAATTGTCTCCGAGTTTATTAAGATTGCTTTAGAAGAAGACACTTTTAATGAAGAGAATCGTATCGTCACGCCTAAGAAAGAAGATAAACAGATTGAATTAAAAAATACTACTGATTTTAAACAAAAAATTAGTACTAAAGGTGTCTTTAATTTAATATTGGAAGATTAGCTGAAAATGATATAGTTCTGGATGATAGAGTAGTATCAAGAAGACATGCTAAGATAAGTTTTGAAAATGGTGTTTTTTGGGTGGAAAATCTTCGGTTGAAAAATAAAACATACCTAAACGGGCATGAGATAAAAAAGAAAACTCGTTTTAGGGATAGCGACGTTATTACAATTTCTTTTTATTCAATAGATTTATTAAATGGATTAAAAGATCTTAGAAAGGAGCATAGCGCCATTGAGGCTATTGGTATTCAAAAGAAATATCCAAACAATAAAATTGGTTTACAGTCACTTTCATTAAATATTCCACAAGCTACTTTCGTAGCCTTAATGGGGCCTTCTGGATGTGGAAAATCTACATTATTAAAATGCTTAAATGGAGACAACCCTGCTACTTCTGGTGAGGTATTGATTCATGGCTTATCACTTGAAAAGAATTTCAACCTCATAAAGAAAAAGATTGGTTATGTGCCTCAAGATGATATTATTCATAAAGAACTCACTGTTTATAAAACGCTTTTTTATGCAGCAAAACTCAGACTTCCAGATGACACATCGGATAAGGAGATTAACAATAGAATAGACCATGTTATTACCAGTTTAAATCTAGATCAAGACAAAGAGAAAGATATTAGAGGGATTAAAGTTGGAAGCTTGTCTGGTGGTCAAAGAAAGCGTATTTCTATTGCAGTAGAATTATTGACAGAACCTACGATTCTTTTTCTTGATGAACCCACTTCACCATTGGACCCTGAAACTATTGAAAGTTTTTTAACAAGCCTAAGAGAACTGACTAAAGAAGGTACTACCATAGTAATGGTGACTCACAAACCGGAAGACCTGAATTATGTTGATGAAGTAATATTTTTAGGAGTGCAAGGACATTTAACTTTTGCGGGGCCAGCTAATTTATTGATCTCGAAATTTGAGGTTAATAATATTGTTGAAGTCTATACAAAAACTAGCGATTTAGAACAAGTATTAAAAAAGTACTACATAAAGCCTCCTGAATTTCTTTATCAAAAAGAAAAAATACCTGAAATCAAACGAGAGAAACCAGATTCGCTTATTCTTCAATTGTATTGGTTGATTTCAAGATATCTTAAAATTAAAATTAACGATCGTGAAAATTTAATTTTACTGTTTGCACAGCCTTTAATTATTGGAGGGTTGGTTAGCCTTGTATTTAATGAGTTAAGTATTGGGGTGTTTTTTATGATTGCTATTTCTGCTGTTTGGTTTGGCGTTAGTAATGCTGCAAAAGAAATTGTTGGAGAATTAGCTGTGTATAGAAGAGAGCGGATGTATAATTTAAATATCAATACATATATTATTTCTAAATGTGTGGTACTTTCTATGATAGCTCTTCTTCAAACTATTATATTTATTTCAATTGTCTATTTAAATTTTAAAACTAATACTGTTGAGGGGCATACAGACACTTATTTACGACCGTTTTGGCAAAGTGTTGGGTTCATGTTTTACCTTTCCTTTTCGGCAACATTAATGGGGCTTTTCTTATCCTCTTACTTTAATACAACAGAAAAAGTAATGACGGTGGTGCCTATTGCATTAATGCCACAAATTATGTTAGCAGGTGTTATGACAAGAATTGACAACACTTTGGTTGAAATATTAAGTTTTACCACGTTAGGGAGATGGGGTACAGAAGGTTTCGCTAGAATTCAAGACAAATCGTATTTAGATGCAGGGATGGAATCAAAATCTGTCTTAGTAGAAGTCACCCAAGGCACCGAGGTACAATTAGTTGGTACTCAAGCAATGAAAAGATTGGATTTATACAATGAAAATTTAGTAGAGAATGGAACGCTTATAGGATCAGTATTTGATAGTTTTAATGCCAATCTACTTATGATTGCCATATTGAATTTAGGAGTATATATATTAATTTATTATTCATTAAAAAGAAAAGATAGTATCTAATGTATAAATGTATTAGAAATATAATAATCGGTATGATGCTGACAATCATGTATTCATGTAGCGAAAAGCCTGAGTTTATAAAGATAGATAATATAGTAGTTAAAGGCATTAAGGATTCATTAATGGAAGTAAGTATGGATTACGTTGTTTATAATCCAAATAATGTTAAGACCAAATTAAAACAGTCAGGAATCTCTCTTTACTATAAAGATGCTCTTGTTGGTGAAGGTTATTTAAATAATCAAATTAACTTAAAGGCCAATGATACTATACGAGTACCAGTATTATGTAATATACAACTTGATAAACTAAGTGAATTTTATCCTGAAATGTTGTATTCCGATGCTACAGTTTTTAATATAAAAGGTGAAAATAAAATAGGCTTTTTATTCAATTCTTTCACAATTGATGTTGATGAAACAATTTATTTAAACACTAAAG
>RCNB010000833.1_pt1 | contig 20073 bp, 21 predicted proteins | sample 2041321 | NCBI WGS metagenome assembly RCNB01 (sample SAMN09708232, study PRJNA481090) | Marine sediment metagenome, whole genome shotgun sequencing project. | reverse complement strand
GTAAAAAAAAGAAACTTTAATACTCTAGGATATAAGTTCAGAAATTTTTGAATAGACCAAATTTATTTCCCAACCACGATATAATAAATAGTCTGCCAACTTTTTTCTCCGTTTTTGCAGATTCCCTTCTTTAATTTGTGTTAATCTCTTTCTGGCTATCAAATCTAATTTTTCTAAATAATCTTCTTCATCTATCTCTTCCATAGCCAGTTTTATGTTGTATTTTGATATGTTTCGTCGTAGTAATTCTGAGACAATTCTTCCTTTGCCCCAATTTTTGATGCTAAATTTTCCTCTGGCATAACTCCTTGAAAATCGCTCTTCATTCAAAAAGTCATTTTGTATTAAATGAGTGGTTATAAGATCTATTGCTTCGGGAATCATTCGCATTGTCCGTAATTTCGTTATAACCTCCAAATGACAACGCTCCTGATAAGCACAATACCTTTCTACCTTTTTTTTGGCTTCATTTATCGTATAAGATTTTTGAGAATAATTCATATTGAGGATAATGATAACAGTTTTATTAAGAAGCCGTGCATATATCCCGATTTTAACTTCTATTCCTTAGAGGTTGTTTTAACTTCAATGATTGGGTCTTGGGAAAGATATAATATTTGATTTTCAGTTGTGGTTATTTCTGCATTACCTTTTACTAGCTCGTAATCTCCATTTTCTATTTTTGGAAGCACTATTTCCAAAGTCCAGTCATTTTCGGATTGAGTTACTTTTACTGTAGTTATTTTATCTTTTTTCTCAAAGAAAACAGAAATTTTGTTTTCTGCAATAATTACATTTTCTAAAGTTGCTGAATTCCATTCTTCAGGCATTTGAAGCATAATCTGAACCTTTTTTTTCGATGCTGTAGGGCGGATTCCGAAAAATTGATTAATTATGGGAATTGCAAAACTATAGATATTCCAGGCTTGAGTAATCATTCCATAATCCGGGGAAACTTCATAAATACTACCAGGAAGGGCGTAACTAAAGGTGCGGGTCATCCTTTTAAGATAATTCAAGGCATTATCAGGCCTGCCATAATTATTTTCTGCAATGGCCTGAACACCTGTAGGCAGGGTCATTACGGCGCCTGTATATGAAAAGATTTTACTTCCTTTAAAGGAACCGTCATCAGAACCTGCAGAGGCATCTCTGTCTATACCTGTCACAAAAACACCAAAAGGATTTACAAATTTCTCAGATGTTTGCAGCGCTTTAATTGCTTTCTCATTCTCTGCAATTTTCATTTCCATTGGCGTATTTACTACCCAGTTATGATACAGAACAAATGGCCTTGGTTCTTTAGAAGGATTACCAAGGATAGATTTTTTAGTCTCTTCCAATTCCTCAATCGCCCACGGCTTATTTAGGGTATCTGCTCTTATTATAGCATCGTCTATTAAATGCAAGGCCTGTTCATCTGTGCCAATAAAGTCTGCATAGGAGTTAAATTCTTCAGCCCAAAAGTCTATATTAATTTTGTCTTTTAAACTGCGAGCTATCTTTCCATAATCTGAGGCTAATGAATCCTCTCTCAGTTCCTTTGCCATTTTAGAAGCATCAGCAAAAGCTTTTTGAGTATATACAGCGACATCTATCATTTCACTATCAAGGCCGTGTATTTCCATCATGCCGAAGCCATCGGGGAAAAGATTTTTGTTAGAATCATTTTCAGACATTAACCAGTTTAGTCCTTTCTTAACTGTTGGGAAATATTTTTCCAAAAATTGTAAATCTCCGTTCCATAGATATATCTGCCATATTAATGATGTAAACTGAGGGGTTTCGTTAATATTTCCCTTGTTAAAGACAGCACCATTTGTAGACATTTCGTGAAGGATTCTGCCATTGCCATTAACCGCTTTGGAAACACTATCCAGGAGATGAATTGTTTTATAAACGATATCGGTTTGACCGATGGCCATATAACCTTGCAGGGCATATTCACTGTCCACTCCAAACCACCATGGATAATCAGGAATTCCCGCAGTTATTCCTCTGCCAACTTCAGGAACATCTCTAATTAACCAATCACAATTGTATTTTAGCCATTCAAATGCCTTTTGCAATTCCTTATCTGGAATTGTCAGCTTGGATTGTTCTGCAAGTTCACTATACCGTAGTTTTTTGGATATAAGGTAATCAGCACTTTTATTTTGAATGGAATCATAAGTAGCCAATGCTTGTTCTTTGGATTGATAAGAACCAGCTATGGTAAAATTTATTACTTTGATTTCATTCGGTTGCAGGGAAATCTCATAAGTTAAATTAGATGATATCCCCAGACCTTGATGAATACTTTTTTCAAAACTGTATTCAGATGGTTGCAATTGTGTGCCAAAAATCACATACCAAGGATTTTTGTTGTCCTTTATAAGCCATGCGTTAGAATTCTTTAGAAACTCTGCCTTGTCTTCACTATCTATCATCCCTGTTCGCTCTCCTAGCCAAACAGGTCTTAAATCGGAAAATCCGCTGAATATAAAGTCAAAGTTTTCTGTTTTGTCTGATAGGCTCTTTAATTTATATTGAATCAGAATCCCTTCCTTTCCATCAGGCACAAATTGGAAGCGTTCAATTTGTAGGTTATTTTCACTAAGATTATACGTATGTTTATTTGCATAAGGATAGTTAACAAAAGAAGTTGCCGAATCCAATTTTAAGCTTTGATCTCGCCAATCCAGCGTTACCTCAAACCCATCCATTAATTTTATCGGGTGATCCCAGATACCACCCATTTCACCTTTAACATGCCATCCCAAATCGGGGAAAGACCCATTTTGGTGGCCCACCATATACACCCGATCCCCGGCTGTAACATATGGAGAATTTAAATAGGCACTTTTACCATTTATAAAAGGACTGTCTTTAATTATTTTGGAAAAATCATTATTGTCAGTGGCGGAGTTACAAGAAATAATCAGTAAAAATATTAGTAAAATTATACTGGTCAGATTTTTCATAATTATTGTTTTGACTATAACCTAATAAGAACAAATTTATGAATAACAGTTATAATTCAATAAAAACAGCTTTTCAAGCTACCTATAGGGCGATACAAATTTTTAACGAGGGGTATTTTGTGACCGTTGGCTTTAAGGCAAAAAAAAAAGCGACTCCGTTTTGGAAGTCGCTTTTTTTATCTAATAGTTTTGCCATCTTTATCTTTAAAATGGTATTCGAGATATGTATAAGCATCTCTTGGCTGAATTTTTATCCATTTTTTATATTCCATAAACCATTTGGAACGATGTGAGGGGAATCCTTTAGTCAAATATGCAGCAATAAAAGGATGTGTATTCAGCACAATTCCTTTATCACTTGCAGGTCCTTTTATAATTCTTTCAAGATCTACATTCATTTTTTCAACTAAAACAATTGGAGCCTCTACTTCCTGGCTCTGGCCACTGGGATTTACCTCAGTTGTCTTAATATTTACTTCGGGACGTACCCTTTGCCTGGTAATTTGTATAAGACCAAACTTGCTAGGAGGCAATATTTTATGTTTGGCTCTGTCTTCTTTCATCTCATCCCTTAGGTGATCAAAAAGTTTTCTTCTGTGATCGGCTTTTACCATGTCTATGAAATCAACAACAATGATACCACCCATATCTCGCAAACGTAATTGTCTTGCAATTTCTGAGGCGGCCAAAATGTTCACTTCCAAAGCAGTATCTTCTTGATTTTTTGCTTTGTTGGAGCGGGTACCACTATTCACATCTATTACATGAAGAGCTTCGGTATGTTCTATCACCAAATAGGCTCCTTTGCTCATGGACGCGGTTCGCCCAAATGAAGTCTTGATCTGCCTTTCGATACCAAATTTTTCAAAAATTGGCACAGAAGAATTATACAACTTAACTATGGATTCTTTTTTCGGTGCAATCTCTTGCACATAATCTTTAATCTGGTCATAAAGCGTCTCATCATCAACGTGGATACCGCTGAAGGAATCGTTAAAAACATCTCTTAATATTGAGGAAGCTCTATTTAGCTCAACCAAAACTTTGGAAGGTGTCGGCGCTTTATACAATTTCTTACACATTGCTGTCCACTTGTTCAGCAAGTTCTGAAGATCTTTGTCTAATTCTGCTACTTTTTTGCCTTCTGCAACTGTTCTTATAATTACCCCAAACCCTTTGGGTTTAATACTTTTTACTAGCCTTTTCAGCCTGTCTTTCTCTTCATTGCTTCCTATTTTTTGTGATACGGAAACACGATCTGAAAAAGGTACCATAACCAAATATCGTCCGGCTATGGAAAGTTCCGAACTAATTCGGGGGCCTTTGGTAGAAATGGGTTCTTTAACAATTTGCACTAAAAGAGACTGATTGGCTTTAATTACATTATTAATGCTGCCATGTTTATCAATATCTTTTTCAAATGGAAAATTTTTAAGGGAAAAATATTTTAATTTCCCGGTACTCACTAATTTAATAAACTTCAACATGCTGGACAATTGAGGTCCAAGGTCATGATAGTGTAAAAACGCATCTTTTTCGTAACCTACGTTAACAAAAGCCGCATTGAGACCGGTAACCGGTTTCCTGACTTTGGCGATTAAAATATCACCAACATTGAATTTATTATCGTCTTCATCTTTATGAAGTTCTATGAGTTTTCCATCATTTAATAAGGCAAAATCAACGGTATCAGAATTGGATCTTACGATTAATTCTCTATTCACCTGATTCAATTTATATTCGTCACCTATAGATAGGACGAATGGATTAAACAATAGTTGTCACAGGTTGTATAAACCCGTTGAAATTCTTTTATGGAATTTCTATGTCAATGAACGTATAAAATGAAAAAGTAGTTATCTAACTACTTTTTCTTGTGGCGGTTAGCTCTCCTTCGTTTTTTTCGTTTGTGGGTAGCTACCTTATGTCTTTTTCTTTTTTTACCACTCGGCATGAAATATACTTTTTGTTACTGTTATTATTTTACTTGTACGTTGCTTTTTACTCCTTCTACAAAGACCTTAGCGGGTTTAAATGCCGGAATGTTGTGAGCCGGTATTTTGATAGTAGTATTTTTAGAAATATTTCTACCTGTTTTTTCCGCTCTTGTTTTGATAATAAAACTGCCAAATCCTCTGAGATAAACATTATCTCCATTTTCTAAGGAAGATTTCACTTCTTCCATAAAACTTTCAACAGTTGCTTGTACGTCTCCTTTTTCTATACCCAGTTTTTCTGAGATTCTCGATACAATGTCCGCTTTCGTCATTTTAGTATTTTAGTTTTCTGTAAGTTTTTCAAGCTTGCAAATATATAAATTAAATTCATTCTTTCATCTTAATCAACTAATTTTAAGTATATAAACTCTTACTTTTGCTCCTTAGTATTTAAGTGATGACGTTTTCAAAAATAATTCTTCTTTGGTATTCTGAAAACAAAAGGTCACTTCCCTGGAGAAATACCACCGACCCATACAGGATATGGCTTTCAGAAATAATGCTTCAACAAACAAGAGTGGCTCAAGGAACGCCTTATTATATTAAGTTCACTGAACAATTCCCAACTGTTTATGACCTGGCGGATGCCAGCGAAGAAAAAGTTTTAAAACTATGGCAGGGACTTGGATACTATTCTCGTGCCAGAAACCTGCATTTTACCGCCAAAAAAATAGTTGAAGAATACAATGGGAACTTTCCTGATACTTATGAGGAATTATTAAAATTAAAAGGGGTAGGAGATTATACAGCAAGTGCCATAGCATCTATAAGTTATAACCGACCAGAACCAGTTGTAGATGGTAATGTTTATAGAGTTTTATCAAGATATTTTGGCGTTGAACTTCCAATAAATGCTTCAGAAGGAATTACATATTTTAAAAATCTGGCCCGGAAAGTTTTAAGCTCAGAGAACATAAGAGACTACAATCAGGGAATTATGGAATTTGGCGCTATTCAGTGTGCTCCTAAAAAGCCTCTTTGTTTATCCTGCCCACTAAATGAGACTTGTGCGGCACTTCAGACAAATAGTATTGATAAATACCCTGTAAAATTGAAAAAGACGAAAGTAAAAAAACGTTTTTTTAATTATCTGGTAGTTTTGGATGAACAAAGATATACGCATCTCATAAAAAGATCGGGGAAGGATATTTGGCAGAATTTGTATGAATTCCCACTATTAGAAACCCGCGAGGAAATAGGTGTCAAAGAGGTAAAACAGAGGTTGCCGGAAATTCTGACTCTGAAAGAACCCCACCTGGTATATGAGTCTTCGGATAAAACTATCGTACATAAATTGTCTCATCAACACTTGCATACGAAGTTTTGGATAGTTAAAACATCAGATCGTTTAACAGATGGATTGTCACCTGTGGAGTTGGATAAATATCCTGTACCAGTTTTAATTGCCGATTTTATAAAAACCCTCAAAAATTCGTACTTTTGATATAATAAAAATATTATGAGCGGAACATTGAATAAAGTGATGCTAATCGGGCATCTTGGAGACGAAGTAAAAATGCATTATTTTGATGGTGGTAACTGTATTGGTAGATTTCCTATCGCAACAAATGAGACTTATACCAATAAGCAAACCGGAGAAAAGGTTATCAATACAGAGTGGCATAATATTGTTGTTCGTAATAAGGCAGCAGAAATATGTGAAAAGTACCTTAGCAAGGGAGATAAAATATATGTGGAAGGCAGATTGAAAACCCGCCAATGGCAGGGAGAGGATGGTAATAACAGATACACGACGGAGGTTCATGTACAGGACTTCACGTTTCTTTCTACTAAGAAAGAAAGTACAGCTAATGTTTCCGCCAATACTCCAAAGATTCAGCCAAATTCCGATGCAAACAAACCAAATTCCACCAAGGAAGTACAGCCTGCAAATGAGCAGGTACAGGATGATGATTTACCATTCTAAACAAATAAAGTAAATTTTAACTATTGGATCCTGACCCCCTTAGTTTATTTTTAAATTTTATAGAAATTGATGGCACTTTCGCATTAAAAATTGTAATGCTATTAGTGCTTTTAATTTGCTCAGGCCTGATTTCAGGTGCTGAAGTGGCTTTTTTTGGCTTATCTCAAACTGACTTAAATGAAATAGAAGAAAAGAAGACTGCCAGAGGGAAAATAGTTGTTAAGTTATTAGAGCGCCCAAAAAAACTTCTGGCAACAATCTTGATCTCTAATAATGCTATTAATATTGCGATTGTCCTTTTGTTTAATTCTATAGGAGACACCATATTTTCCAAAATTAATTATCAATTATTTGGATTAATATCGGTTCGTTTTTTGTTGGAAGTTTTGGTAGCTACTTTTTTAATTTTAATGTTTGGTGAAATTCTTCCTAAGATCTACGCGAATAGAAATAGATTTGAGTTTTCACTTTTTATGGCTTACCCATTAAAGCTTCTCGATATACTTTTAACACCTCTTAGTTCTCCGATGCGTTCTGCAACTATATTTATGCATAACAGACTTGGAAAGCAGAAATCCGGATTAAGTGTAGATCAACTTTCACAAGCACTTGAACTCACTTCAGAAGGTGACACCACGAAAGAGGAACAAAAAATTTTGCAAGGAATTGTTTCCTTTGGTAATACAGATACAAAACAGGTCATGAGACCGCGTATTGATATCTTCGCTCTTAGTGAGGAGATGAAATTCACGGAAGTTTTGGAAGAAATTAAACAGCATGGATATTCGCGTATTCCCGTATTTTCAGAGAATATGGATAACGTTTTAGGAGTCCTCTATGTTAAGGATTTGCTCCCGCATATAGAAAGGAAAAATTTTAATTGGTTAAAACTAATCAGGGAGCCATATTTTGTACCTGAAAACAAAAAACTTGATGACCTCCTTTTAGAATTCCAGGATAAAAAAAACCACCTTGCAGTTGTTGTGGATGAGTATGGTGGAACTTCAGGGATTGTTACATTGGAGGATGTAATTGAAGAAATTGTTGGGGATATCTCTGACGAATTTGACGATGAAGACTTGATTTTTTCTAAAATGGACGACTTCACTTATATTTTTGAAGGGAAAACGGCATTAAAGGACTTCTACAGGGTAGCAAAAATTGAAAATGAGGAAGTTTTTGAAGCACAAAAAGGGGAGTCGGAAACAATAGCCGGGTTTGTGTTGGAAATAGCTGGGAGTTTTCCTAAACGTGGAGAAGTTGTAACTTTTAAGGACTACCAGTTTTTAGTGGAGAGCCTGGACAAAAAACGATTAAAGCAAATTAAAGTAACATTACCTAATGAATCCTAAGTTATATTTATTTACACTAATATTCAGTATTCTATTGGTTTCATGTGGTGATGACGCTCTACCAAAGCCAAAGGCTATGCTTCGATTAGAATACCCAGATTCTCCTTTAGAATTGCTGGTTACAGAGAAATACCAATTTGAGCATAACTCACAGGCGCAAATTAAAAGAAATAAAAACTTTTCTGTTACCCTGGATTACCCTTTGATGAAAGGGTCTATTTTTATAACCTATAAGGAAGTGAGCAATAATTTAGAACAATTGTTGGCAGACGCTCAAAAACTGTCCTATGAACACGTGGTTAAGGCCGATAACATTACGGAACAGCCTTTTATTAATGAAAAAGACAGAGTGTATGGCATGTTCTACGAAGTATTGGGGGATGCCGCATCACAGGCACAATTTTATGTAACAGACAGCACTCAACATTTTGTAACAGGATCCCTTTACTTTAAAGTGAAACCCAATTATGATTCTATTTATCCCGCTGCTATTTATTTGCAAAAGGATATTAAGAGAATAATGGAATCACTCCAATGGAAAGAATAGCTAATGCATATGAAACTGATTTGTAATCTATGTATAGACAACAACTTCTTGACTGCCATAATAGGATAAAGCCATATATACACCGTACGCCGGTACTCACGTCCCGTTTATTAAATGACATAGCCGGGGCAAAATTGTTATTTAAATGTGAGAACTTTCAAAGAATGGGGGCCTATAAAATGCGTGGCGCCACCAATGCCATATTGTTATTATCAGAAAAAGAAAGGGCCAATGGTGTTGTTACACATTCATCAGGGAATTTTGCCCAAGCACTCTCACTTGCAGCTCAGAGCCTTAACGTAAAGGCATATATTGTAATGCCATCTAATGCGCCTGAGGTTAAAAAAATTGCTGTAAGTCAATACGGCGGGAATATTGTGGTGTGTGAACCAACAATTGAGGCTCGTGAGGCTAAGGCCTGTAAAATTGCCAAGGAGACTGGCGCTACTTTTATTCATCCTTCAAATGATATGAATGTAATAATTGGACAAGGTACTGCTGCCCTGGAATTGTTGGAAGATTATTCCGGATTGGATTACATATTTGCCCCAATTGGAGGAGGGGGATTAATTGCAGGTACGACTTTGGCAGCACATTATTTTGGAGATAATTGCAAAATTGTTGGTGGTGAACCGTATGAGGCAGATGATGCGTACCGTTCATTCCATAGCGGTAAGATTGAATCAAATAGTACCACAAACACCATTGCAGATGGTTTAAAAACAGTGTTGGGAGACAAAACCTTTCCAATAATTAAAAAACACGTACACCATATAATACGTGTCACTGAAGATGAAATAGTTATTGCTATGCGCCTAATCTGGGAACGTTTAAAGATCATTGTTGAGCCTTCCAGTGCGGTGGCACTTGCAGCCTTGTTGCGAGAAAAGGAAAACTATCATGATCAGAAAATAGGGATCATTATTTCAGGTGGTAATGTAGATTTGAATCAATTGCCTTTTTAAAGACTATTCCAGTAATTTTTCAGCATTTTCAATACTGTTACTGATCTGTAACTTTAATGCTTTAACTTTCTTTTCTTCTTCATTCAACCACTCTTGTTTTTGTTCGGTAAGTGCTGCGCCATTGAGGATTTCATCTGAAGTGAAACGATCTCCAAAACCTTTCATCCAATCCATCATAGATTTATGAGCTGCCTGTAAATCTTTCATGGCCTTGTCATATGCAATTCCCGTTTCTGTGGAGTCTACTTTTGGTTTAAGTTCTGAAACAAGCTTACCAATTGTTCCCATTTTAGGCATCACCTCGTCATGGATAGCCATAACTTCTTTCATTTGAGAAAGGGATTCAGATTTCTTTTCTTCTTCTTTACACGATAAAAATAAGACCAATGTTATGGCGGTGAAAAACACATATTTTATTTTCATAATAACTTGCTTTTAAGTCGGTAAAATTAAGAAAAACTACGGCTTTAATCCATCAAAAATCAGGACTTTTGAACAAAATTTAAATGGTATGAGTGACCTTAACCGAAAATGGCTATACTTGATAGTACTATCCATTATCTGGGGCACTTCTTATATACTAATTAAAAAGGGTTTGGAAGGTTTTTCACCCATCCAGTTAGGAGTTCTTCGTATTATAATTGCTGCACTCTTATTGTTTTTAATTGGATTTAAAACAATGAGACAAATAACCAAACAGCAGTGGAAATGGATAGCAGTATCTGGGATTGTTGGTAGTTTTATCCCCGTTTTTCTCTTCGCTTTTGCGCAGACCCAAATAGATAGTAGTATTGCTTCTATCTTGAATTCTCTGGTACCCCTATTTACTATAGTTGTTGGTTCTTTGGCTTTTCGCATCGCTTTTAAACGCAATCAGCTCTTGGGTGTTATAGTTGGGTTAGCGGGTGCTATTTTACTAGTTTCTATAGGAGCGAAAATAAATCCTGGCCAAAATTATTGGTATGCAGGCTTGGTTATTTTGGCGACAATTTGCTATGCTTTCAACGCAAATATTATTAAAAGTAAATTGTATGACGTATCTCCATTAGGAATAGCAGTAGGTAATTTTGCAATAATGTTTATTCCGGCATTAATTATTTTACCTTTCTCAGGGGTATTTGAGGCAAAGGTAATCGAAGGGCAATACTTCCTGAGTTCACTTGGCTATATAGTTATCTTATGTGTGCTTGGAACCTGTGTTGCCAAAGTAATGTTTAATAAACTTATCCATATCTCTTCTCCGGTTTTTTCGGTTTCGGTAACCTATTTAATACCCGTAGTAGGTATTTTTTGGGGCCTGATGGATGGTGAAAACTTTGTGCTACAACAGCTCCTCGCTGCTTGCATAATAATATTTGGCGTGTACTTAATTAACAGACAAAAAATAAAATAAAACCTATTTTATGTGTAACATTAGGATCAAAGTCAACTCTTTGGCACAAATAGGTGTTAACAAAAAAATTCAAATCATGCAAAGAATAACTAAGACAGGAGTACTAATAGCCCTCATTTTTACAGGATTACCACAATTATTTGGTCAATCTGCGACACTTGCCGTAGAGCCGTTTTCCAAAGTTATTATCAGTCCACATATAGAAGTTAATTTGCAGGAAGGAGATCAGGAGAATGTGGTTCTTGAAAATGCCGAAGTACCACGGGAGAAAATTAATGTTGAGGTAGTGAACGGGACCTTACGTATATATTTGGACGATGCCAAGATGTATACCAAAAGCAAAAAAGTAAAAGATGAGGAATGGTCAGGAAGGGAAGATATTTACGACGGTACAATGGTAACAGCCAATATTACCTATAAAAAACTAGTGAAATTATCTGTGAGGGGTGAGGAGACTATAAGATGCAGCAGCCGTATAGAGCAAAACGACTTAGAATTAACCATTTATGGGGAATCTAAAGTATATTTAAATGAGGTCTCATTACAAAAGTTTTCTGTTGCCATATATGGCGAAAGCTATCTGGAAGTTGAAAGTGGTTCCGTTAATCACCAAAAATATAAAGCATATGGTGAAAGTGAAGTAAATACGCTCAAGATGGATAATTCAACCACTAAAATAACGGCCTATGGTGAAAGTGAATTTAAGGTAAATGTTTCAGACAAATTGAAAGTAACTTCCTATGGGGAAGCTGAAATAGAATACGAAGGAAATCCAGAAGTAGATACAGGTATTGTTCTAGGTGAGACTTCCATTAGAAAAATTGGTTAATACTTAGCCTGAATTGCGATTCAGTTAATAAAGAGAGGACCCGCTATTTGGCGGGTCCTCTTCTCTTTTAAGTATATCCTTAGGAGTAATTATTCAAAATCTTCCGCTGTAACTTCTACATTGATAACGGCTTCCAATAATTTGGTCTCAATCATTTGTGGTCCCATAGAACCCACTTTAACCGAAGGAAATTTAATTCCATCTACTTCCTTATAGTCTTTATAATTAACCTCCTGGTTCTGGGTTTGGCCATTCATAGTAATTACTGTGGTCTCCTTTACTTTTAATCCTGATTCCACATCATAAAAATACGACGCCTGAACAGTAGACCCAGGCACTTCTATTTTATAGGCGGCTTTACCATCTACATCTTCAGTGCCTGTAAGTTTTGCTGTAGTGCTTAAAGCTATTCCCTGTTCAGGAAAAATTCCAATAGTAGCCTTCATATCCTGCTGCATTTCTGGGGGTAAAGGAACTTTGTTGCCTCCCTGCTTCATAAATAATTCATCTCCTTTTGCGATAACACCCATCACTGGGGCATCGTTCATAAAGGTTGTTTGTACATATTTATCGGCAGTTCTTTTTTCCTCAGTTTTAATAATTGATCCCATGGCAGAGCCTTCGTAAACCAGTTTTAAGGATTGTATCTTGTCCACTGCGGCTTTTCCTCCGATTGCCTCAAAATAGGCGTCTAAAACACTCTGTACATTAACCCCTTCAGGTAAGGCAATATCATAATTTGGCTTTTCTACCGCTTTTGCATACTTATCATAATAGTTCACTGGAAGCATTCTGCCATTAAAAGGAACTTTTTCCAGATTTTCCAAAACTTCACTTCCTTTACCTACTACGACAACCCTTGCATTGTTTATATGGAAATATTTTTGTGCAACTTTTTGGACATCTTCTACAGTAATTGCATTAATGCGTTCTAAATACGTCTTATAAAAATCTTTGGGCAGGCCTTCTGTTTCAATATTTAGAGCATATCTGGCTATTGTTGAAGGCTGCTCTAATGCCAAAACAAAATTCCCTACGTAATTAGCTTTCGTATTTTTAAGTTCCATTTCTGTAACCGGCTCTTTAGTAATCCGGTCCACTTCTTTTAACACTTCAACCACAGAACTATCTGTAACCATATTTCTTACACTTGCTGTTGCTCTGAATCTTGAAGGAGCATATTTATCATTTCCTATCCTGGAAAAAGAGCCGTATGTATAACCCTTGTCTTCCCTTAGATTAAGGAAAAGTCGCGCTTCTCCACCTCCACCTAAGATGCGGTTAGCTACAAGAGCGGCTAGGTAATCCGGATCTTTCATTTTAAGGTTTACTAGGTTTTCAACAGCAATTTCGGATTGTACTGCATTTGGAACATCTACAAAGTTTATCTGGGTATATTGTACATCCAAAGGTTCTGAGTATCCTAGTGAAGGGGGTGAAGCCTTTACCCAATCATCAAAATTTTTAGTCACTAGTTCTTTAACTTCATCAAATTTTACATCCCCGATCACTACCAAATAAGCATTAGCAGGAACAAATAATTCCTGATAAAACCTATTTACATCTGCAAGCGTGACATTGTTTACTGTCTCTTCGGCAGCAAACTCACCATAAGGGTGATTTATGCCATAAGCCAAAGCATTTTGAACTCTATTGGCAATTGCAGATACGTCCTTTTCCTCCGTCTTAAGTCCCGTTATAAGCTTAGCCTTCTCTTTCTCAAATTCTTCTTGAGTAAAATTTGGATTTATTGCCGCATCTGCCATAAGTTCCAAAATTCTTGGAAAATATTTGGATAGAGATGATGCGGATGCACTTTGAAACCCAAAGTTAATTCGGGCACCAAGAAAATCTACTTCTTCATTAAAATCATCTTTCGAAATAGATTTAGAACCATTTCCAATTAAGCTTCCCGTAAGGATTGAAGCTCCTGCTTTATCACCTTCTGCAACTGGTGGATTGTCTATAGTGAGTTGCATGGAAACCCTGGGTAGTTTATGATTTTCTACAACTAAAACCTTAAGTCCGTTTGTGAGCTCAAAGCGTTGAGGATCCTTTAAATTAATCTCGGGTGCAGGCCCGGGTTTGGGCATTATGCTTCTGTCTACTTGTGCGTTAAGGCCAATAGCCATTAATGCGATTGCTAGCGTATAATATAGTTTTTTCATCTTTTTAGTTGTCAATTTTTTCTTTTGGTAAGTAGTCTATGATTACCCTTTGATTAGGTTTCAAATATTTTTCCGCAACAGCCTGAATCTCCTCCCTGCTAATTGAACGGTAAATATCAATCTCCTTATTTATTAATTCTGTATTTCCATACAGCATATAATATCTTGCTAGAGAGTTAGTAATACCCTCAATACTTGAGTTAGAATTCACATAATTATTTTCAAACTTGTTTTGTAATTTTTGATAATCGTTTTCGGAAATCATCTCTGTACGCATTTTTAAGATTTCTTCTTCCATTTCCGTAACCAGAACGTCCAGGGAAGTCTCGCCTACGGGTAGCGCGTAGACCAAATACATACCATAATCCTCTTGTCCTATATTAATAGCCCCTACTTGTAATCCTTGTTTTTTTTCATCTACTATTTTTTTATAGAGTTTGGAGCTTTTGCCATCGCTCAAATATGTAGACACCATATCAAGAACATATGCATCTCTCTCCTTAAAACCAGGAATTCTGTAAGCTATCCCAACAGCCGGTATTTGAATATTGGCATCATACGCAGTTACTTCTACTTCTTTGGTAATAGGTGTTTCTTTGGGATAATTTCTAATAATATTTTCGCCTCCGGGGATAGCGGAAAAATAATCTTTTACCAATATTTTGGTTTCGGTAATGTCTATATCCCCTGCCACAACCAGTACAGCATTATTTGGAACATAGTATTTTTTATTATACGCAATAACATCCTCAAGAGTTGCTGCATCCAGATCTTCCATATACCCAATATTTGGGTCCTTGTAAGGATGAACTTCAAAAAGACTTTTTCCTAAAACTGGTAGTAATTGGCCATAAGGGGAATTGTCATACCTAAGCCTCTTTTCTTCTTTTACAACTTCTTGCTGAGTATCTACACCTGTTTGATCAATAATAGGGTGAAGCATACGCTCAGATTCCAACCATAAACCTAATTTTAGATTGTTTGATGGAAATACCTCGTAATAGTAAGTCCTATCCTGAGAAGTATTCGCATTATTTTGTCCGCCATTGGAAGATACAATTTCAAACCATTTCCCTTTTCCAATATTTTTTGTTCCTTCAAACAAAAGGTGTTCAAAAAAATGAGCAAATCCTGTACGACCTTCAGTACGGTCTTTGCCTCCAACATGGTACATCACTGATGTGGTTACCACAGGGGCGGTATTATCCTGGTGAAGAATAACATGAAGGCCGTTTTCCAGGTCGTACTCCTCATAGGTTACCTCCTGAGCACTAATTGTCACAAATGGCAGGAGCGCTAACAGAGCTGTGTAAAATTTTCTTTTCATAAAATTCAAATTAACAGATTGGTTTATACTTACTTTTACAAGTTTTTAAAGTGCAGCTAATATAATTTTTTTGGGTTTATGAGAAAGAAAACTCTTCTTCTTTAACAAGATTTTATATGATAATTGAGCAATAATCATTATTTTAAAGGACACAAGAAGAAAAATAAAGTAAATGAAACGAATTGCCCTCCCTATACGCTTTGGTATTGCGACCAGCGGGAGCCTTATCGCTTATTTTTTGATATTATCGCTTTTTGGTTTACATACCAACGTGTTTTTTAGTCTTTTTAATGGAGTAATTACCGGTTTCGGAATATATGAGGCCATAAAATATTTTAGACTTCAGGAAAAATCTAACTTCAACTACGGAGTGGGATTTAAAACAGGAATGGTGACTGGTGTCGTGGCAACGCTTATTTTTACTTTCTTTTTTGCTTTTTACTCTACCGAGATCAATACGGACTTTTTAAAAGAACTTTCAACCAGTTGGTTTAATAATTTCAAAAATTTTGAAGGAATCGTATTCTTCACAGTGACAATTATGGGTTTTGCCACTACCCTGGTGCTGACACTTACTTTTATGCAATTGTTCAAAACTCCAAAGGACCTCAAGAAAAAATCTGTTTAGAATAAAAAAAACTCTTGTGATTTCCCAATTTAGCAGTATATTTGCACCCGCCTTTAGAGAGCCTTTGGTATATAATGTGCCAAAAAGATCTTTTAAAGGGAAATAAAAATATTTAATATTACGCTATGTATGCAATTGTAGAAATAGCAGGGCAGCAATTTAAAGTTGCGAAAGACCAAAAAGTGTATGTTCACCGTTTGCAAGAAGACGAAGGAAAAAAAGTTTCTTTTCACAACGTCCTTTTACTCGAAGATGGTAACAACATTACAATTGGCGCCCCAGCTATAGACGGAGCCGCAGTAGAGGCTACTGTCGTTAAACATCTTAAAGGTGACAAAGTAATTGTCTTTAAAAAGAAAAGACGTAAAGGGTTTCAAAAGAAAAATGGGCATCGCCAATATTTAACGGAATTGGTGATCGAAAGTATTGTAGCCAAAGGCGCTAAGAAAACTACAGCCAAGGCCGAGCCGAAAAAGGAAACTCCTGTAAAAGCTGCGCCGGTTAAAAAAGCAGCTCCAAAAGCTAAAGCTCCTAAGGCTAAAGTTGAAAAAGCGAAGGCAGCTCCTAAAGAAGCACTTGATTTAAGCAAAAAGACAGTAGTGGAATTAAAGGAAATGGCCAAAGCTAAGGGAATATCCGGGATTTCTTCTATGAAAAAGGCCGATCTTATTGAGGCATTAAATAAATAAGTTAATAACTAATACCAGCCCAGGCTTGGTATAAAAAATAATATCATGGCACATAAAAAAGGTGTAGGTAGTTCTAAAAACGGTAGAGAATCAGAATCGAAACGCTTAGGGGTTAAGATTTTTGGAGGACAAGCTGCTATTGCAGGAAATATTATTGTAAGACAACGTGGTACCAAGCACAACCCTGGTAATAATGTTTATATCGGAAAAGATCATACATTGCACGCAAAAATTGACGGACTTGTAAAGTTTCAAAAGAAAGCAGGTGGAAAATCTTATGTTTCTATAGAGCCTTTTGAGGCATAATACTCAATTGAATAACTCAAAATAAAAACCCATTATGTTTTCATAATGGGTTTTTTGTATTTCTATATTAAGCTTAGTTCTCTAATACCTGTAATAGTCCGGCTTATAAGGGCCTTTAACTTCAACTCCAATATAAGATGCCTGTTCTTCTCGCAATTCTGTTAGTTCAGCACCTAAACGTCCTAAATGCAGTTTGGCAACTTTTTCATCTAAATGCTTAGGAAGCATATATACCTTATTTTCATATTTATCGCTATATTTCCATAACTCTATTTGTGCGAGTGTTTGGTTTGTAAACGAATTGCTCATGACAAAGCTTGGATGACCGGTGGCGCATCCTAAATTAACCAATCGTCCTTCGGCAAGCACTATAATGTCTTTCCCATCAATAGTATATTTATCTACCTGTGGTTTAATCACATCTTTGGTATTACCATAATTATCATTTAACCAAGCCATGTCTATTTCGTTGTCAAAATGTCCAATATTACACACAATAGCTTTATCGCGCATGGCTCTAAAATGTTCTTCCTTGAGGATATCCTTATTTCCAGTAGCCGTAATTACAATGTCTGCATTATTAACTACTGTTTCTAGTCTTTTTACCTCATATCCGTCCATAGAGGCCTGCAGAGCACAAATGGGATCTATTTCAGTAACTGTAACTATTGCTCCGGCCCCTCTGAATGAAGCTGCCGTGCCTTTTCCAACATCTCCGTAACCTGCAACAACAACTCGTTTTCCCGCGAGCATAGTATCCGTGGCCCTTCTAATCGCATCTACTGCACTTTCCTTGCAACCATACTTGTTGTCAAATTTGGATTTGGTTACCGAATCATTCACATTTATTGCCGGCATAGGCAATACTCCATTTTTGAATCGCTCGTAAAGTCGGTGGACTCCAGTGGTTGTTTCTTCTGAAAGACCTTTAATACCGGATGTTAGTTCCGGAAATAGATCCAATACCATATTGGTAAGATCGCCCCCATCATCCAGTATCATATTAAGCGGCTTGCGTTCTTCACCAAAAAACAGTGTTTGTTCTATACACCAGTTAAATTCCTCTTCATTCATGCCTTTCCATGCATAAACTGGTACGCCGCTTGCCGCTATGGCCGCAGCAGCATGATCCTGAGTGGAGAAAATATTACATGAACTCCACGTAACTTCTGCACCAAGAGCAGTCAGGGTTTCTATAAGTACCGCTGTTTGTATGGTCATATGAAGACAACCCGCAATACGGGCACCCTTAAGTGGTTGTTCTTTTTTATACTCTTCACGCAAGGCCATAAGCCCCGGCATCTCGGCTTCAGCCAATTCTATTTCTTTTCTTCCCCATTCTGCCAAGGTAATGTCCTTGACTTTAAAAGGAACGTATGGTATGGTATTGGTTCGCATATCTTTTTTATTTTTTACATTCGTCCTACAAAAGGCCTTTTACAATTTCAAAGGTCATGATAACTTAAAATATTGTATGCCTCTTTACAAAACTATAACAATAAATTCAAATACTAAGGTATACATTTGGAAGATTACAGAGTCTGAAAAGGAACTTTCCTTAAATATTAACCTTACCAATAAATGCCAGCTTAGAATGAATGGTATGAAGTCTGAGCTGCATAGGAGAGGATTTTTAAGTATCCGGCACTTAATGGGGTTAGCGGGTTATGTAGATAGCGATCTTTTTTATGACCTGGCGGGAAAGCCACATCTGAAAGACGGCAATCATATCTCCATTACACATTCATATCAATTTACAGGAATAATTGTAAGTCAGAAAGATGAAGTTGGGATTGATATCGAGAAACAAAGGGATAAAATAATTCGTATTGGGCATAAGTTTACAACTATAGAGGCATATGCCAATATTAAAAACGCAAAAGAAATCGTTAAAAAACTAACAATTATATGGGGCGCCAAAGAGTCCCTTTATAAGATATATGCCACTCATGGGCTGAGTTTTATAAATCATATTTATATTGATGATTTTATAAACACCGATAGTACTACTAAAGGCATTATCAGTTATGAGGGGCGCACATCGGAGTATGATATTACTTTTCTGGAATTTGAAGAATTCACCTGCGTATATGCAATTAAATAAGAAGGTTAATATAAAGATTGGCCGGATTTTAATTTACAAATCATGAATATATCTGTTGAACTGACCTTAACCCCGTTACAGGATAATTATGAAGAGCTAATTATCAGTTTTATTAAAAAAATACGGGCCTCCGGTTTTACCGTCTTGGAAAATCCTTTAAGTACACAGATTTATGGAGATTATGATGATATAATGAAACTGCTCAATAGAGAAATTAAACTTGCTTTGGAATTAATGGAAAGTGGCTTAATGTATATCAAAATCGTAAAAACAGACCGAAGCAATTATGAGCCAAATTTTTGATTGGGTTTTTGCTCAATACCAGGATACCCCTACGTTTCTAATCATCCTTGAAATGATAGGTGTTGTTTTCGGGTTTTTAAGTGTATGGTATGCAAAAAGAGAAAATATCCTTGTATTTCCTACCGGAATAATCAGCACAGGGATCTTTGTATATATTCTTTGGGTATATGGGCTATTAGGAGACATGCTTATTAACGCGTATTATTTTTCCATGAGTACTATAGGCTGGTACTTATGGACGAGAAAAGTAGATGCCGACCATTTTATCCCAATAACAAAAACGAACAAGCAAGAGAAAAAATGGTCCATATTCCTGTTTATTAGTGCAGTTGTTTTTGTTATTCTGGTATATTCCTTGTTTGATAAATTTAATAGTTGGACGGCCTATGTGGATACCCTTACAACCGCCATTTTCTTTGTAGGGATGTGGCTTATGGCCAAAAAAAAGCTCGAAAATTGGATCTATTGGATTATTGGTGATGTAATTTCAGTTCCTTTATATTTGTATAAAGGACTTATTTTTACATCACTTCAATATTTATTATTTACCATAATCGCCATTTATGGCTATATGG
>RCNB010002786.1_pt1 | contig 20103 bp, 15 predicted proteins | sample 2041321 | NCBI WGS metagenome assembly RCNB01 (sample SAMN09708232, study PRJNA481090) | Marine sediment metagenome, whole genome shotgun sequencing project. | reverse complement strand
AATTGGAATCGCAGCCTTCGATCCAACGGCAAAAATTTATATATTTGACAGGTTTGGAAAACTGTTAAAACAAGTCAGTCCACTGGGAATAGGTTGGAATGGCACCTATAATGGAAATCCATTACCATCGAGTGATTATTGGTTCTTGGTTGAGTACGCCGAAGAAGGTCTGCAAAAAGAATTTAAAGGACACTTTACCCTAAAACGATAGCTATCTATTGTAAAAGGAAAAAGCTCTCACTGAAAGTACAGTGAGAGCTTTTTCCTTTTAGATTATTAAATATCTAGAGTGTGATTCCTAGGGTAAATATAAGGCTATTTGTAACAGTAGTAATACTTGCCGAATCTGTTAATCCAACTGGATATAGCTGCTGCTTTCTATCTTGTTCGGCACGAGCATATGAAACATCCAGGTTATAATTTCCTAAGTTATACCCTAGACCTAAAGAAAATCCATTTAGACTTCCAATTCTGCCATCCTTTTTATAAGGACTGTCTTCGTATCTAAACCCTCCTCTTAGGCTCAATTGATTTATTCGATATTCGCCTCCTAAGCGTATACTACTTACTCCATTTAAAGAGTTTTTAATCGAATTATTCAGGGCGTTAAAATAGTTATCATTGTTATTTGAATCGTAATAGCTATATGAATAATAATAGTCATATGATTTAAATCTAATTGATCTATAATCCTTGAACGAATAATCAAAACTTATGAGTCCTTTATTTCCGAAGATATAGGCCGCACTTGCTGATACTACACCTGGGGTTAATAAAGAGTAACTTTGAAATACATTAATTACACGAGGATTTACTCTTTCAGTAATAGATTGCCCATTTTCTACTCTTCTTGTTTCTAAAAATTGAGTAGTTTCTTCAAACATATCAAACCAAGTCGGAGATTGTAATGAAAATCCAAATCTAAGATTGTTTTTAAGTTTCGCAATCATTCCTAATTGAGCGGAGAGTCCGAACCCTCGAACCGATAAGTTGTTTTCAAAGGCAACGTCTTTTACGAGACTCCCTGGGTTATTATTGCTTTCAAATAAAAAGGAACTTCTAAAGTAAGAGATGTTATGAGTGTTTAGGTTCATTCCGAGGAAAAACGTGTCGGAAACTTGAGTCCCTAAGTTAACAGTGTATTTGTTTTTAGCGCCCTGTGTTAGATAGGCATAATGCTGATTAAAAGTCCCTGGGGAAATATTTGAAACATATTGATCATTTTGACCATTATTTTCATCTACGGGATCGATAATGAAGCCTTGATAACCTAAAAATGCATTCTGCGCAGTTGTTCCTTCATTTTCACCGAGATAACTATAAAGATCTGATATAGACTCACCACTTTGTAATTGGAGCAACTCTAATGGTATACCCTGGGCCTGAGAAAGAAAAAAGTCCCCAATTGAATTATTCCCTGTACCTTGGATGATGAGTTCGTTATCATAGTTTTTCTCAACTTGATAATTAAAAGCGATTGTAAATTTCTTAAATTTTGAATTTCCTGAATTGTTATTAAAAACAAAAATACCACCTGCCTGATTAAAAACGAAATTGGAATCTCTACTCGTCGTACCTGTATTAAAATAGGTTGCTCTATTATAGGTTTCATCTCCTCCCATTGAAAATGATGTGTTAGAGTTTAGAAAAACAGCACCTCCTGCTGGATTGATGCTTAGAGCAGATAAATCTCCACCAAGGGCTCCAAAGGCTCCGCTTAATGCATTAAATCTTGCTGTTCCTGTTTGAGATTCAGAAGAATAAATTAAACCATCCGCAATACCTTGTGCGCTGGTGCTCTCAATAGCTAAAACTGCTAAGAGTAAGAAGGCTATTCTTTTCATAGAAATAGATTGAATTTTCAGATACTAACTTTATTGTTATCCTCTGCCTCGTCTCCCACCACTACTACGACCTCCACTTGATCTTCCACCTCTGCTTGATGAAGGTCTCGACGATGATGGTCTTGATGAAGGCCTCGACGATGATGGTCTTGATGAAGGCCTCGATGTTGGTCTTGAAGTTGGCCTCGATGTTGGTCTTGATGTTGGTCTCGAAGTTGGTCTTGAAGTTGGCCTCGATGTTGGTCTTGATGTTGGTCTTGTTCTAGCTGTCGATCTAGTTTCATATCCAGATCTTGACCTTGAAGCCCTGTCGGCACTTGGTCTAGTTCGACTAGTTATACCTCTGCGATTCGTTTCAGAGCGGGCGTATGAGCCTCTTCCTGCAACGTCACGATTTGACCGATTTCTGGAGGTGCTCCTTCCTGCCAAGTAATCTGTGTTTCTTCTTCCTCTATTGTAAGCGATGTTATTCCCATAGCCGTACCCATTATTGTAATATGGGTTATAATACCCCCCATAATAAGGTGAACAATAATATCCTCCATAATAAGGATATCCCCAACCACCTCCGTAACCCCAGCCAAAACCAATGCCCCAGCCACCGTAACCATAACCTCCGTAACCCCAGCCATAACCTCCGTAACCATAGCCGCCGTAACCCCAGCCATAACCTCCGTAACCATAGCCGCCGCCATTATAAATATTTACCGTAACGTTCTCTGAGTTACTGCCCCAAGCTCCATAACCTTCTTCGTATTGAACTTCTTCCGTGACTATGTAACCATCTTCATCTAAAGTGTCTGTAGTTGTATAGGCATCGATATCAGTAAAAATGGCTCCATCCTCTGGTAATTCTTCGTAAGATCCAGTCTTAGATTTAAAATATTGTTTGTAATAGTTAGTTTTATCTACCTCTTGCTCAGAATCACTGGCTGTAACCTTTTCTTCGGAAGAATATACTCCATCTGTATTATTATATTTCTGATTTTGAGTACCACAGGCACTTAGAATAAGTATAAACAATACTGATACTACGATGGGAAATGATTTTTTTAAGGAATTAAAGAGGGTTCTCATATCAATAACTTTTAATTGTTGGGCAATATAAAAATAAGTAGTTTTGCCGAGAACTACTAATATTTAACTAAGGTACAATATTTGTGCCAAACTACGGGCTATGGCTAAGAATTTAACAACACGAGAAGAGGATTACTCTAAGTGGTATAATGATTTAGTAATTCAGGCAGATCTTGCTGAAAATTCTGGAGTAAGGGGGTGTATGGTAATCAAACCATACGGTTATGGAATTTGGGAAAAGATGCAGGCTGAACTCGATCGAATGTTTAAAGAAACGGGTCATGAAAATGCCTATTTCCCGCTTTTCATACCGAAATCGTATTTCAGTAAAGAAGCGAGTCACGTTGATGGCTTTGCAAAGGAATGTGCTGTTGTGACACATTATCGCTTGAAAAATGACGAAAATGGAAAAGGGATTATCGTGGATCCTGATGCGAAACTTGAGGAAGAATTAATAGTAAGACCGACTTCAGAAACAATTATTTGGGATACATATCGAAAATGGATTCAGTCTTATCGTGATTTACCACTACTAATTAACCAATGGGCGAACGTTGTACGATGGGAAATGCGTACAAGGCTGTTTTTAAGAACCACTGAGTTTTTGTGGCAAGAAGGACATACGGCTCACGCAACCGAAAGTGAGGCTCTAGCCGAAGCAAAGCAAATGATAAATGTGTATGCAGATTTCGTTGAAAATTATATGGCTGTGCCTGTAATAATAGGGGTTAAAACGGAGAGTGAAAGATTTGCAGGAGCCCTTGAAACTTATTGTATTGAGGCATTAATGCAAGATGGGAAGGCGCTACAAGCTGGTACATCACATTTTTTAGGTCAGAATTTCGCTAAGGCATTTGATGTAAAGTTTGCTAATAGGGAAGGAAAACAAGATTATGTTTGGGCTACATCTTGGGGGGTTTCAACAAGATTGATGGGTGCTTTGGTGATGACGCATAGTGATGATAATGGCTTGGTACTGCCGCCAAAACTTGCTCCAAATCAAGTAGTTATTATTCCAATTTATAGGAGTGATGAAGAGTTTGATGCTGTTAGTGAAGTTGCATTAGAGCTTCAGAAAGAATTACGTGCTAAAGGTCTTCGGGTTAAGTTTGATAATAGGGATACTCAAAAACCAGGATGGAAATTTAATGAGTACGAGCTCAAAGGAGTACCAGTGCGTATTGCTGTAGGTCCTAAAGATATCGCAAATGGTACTTTTGAAGTAGCAAGAAGAGATACTCTAAAGAAAGAGGTTATTTTGAAAAATGAAGTAGTCGATAAAGTCGCGGACTTAATGGATGAAATTCAGAAGAACTTATTTACAAGAGCCGCACGCAATCGTACTGAACATACTACTGAAGTTTCCGATTATGATGAGTTTAAGAAAGTATTAGAAACTAAAGGCGGGTTTATATCAGCACATTGGGATGGTACTTCAGAAACAGAAGAGAGAATTAAAAACGAAACAAAAGCAACAATTCGATGTATCCCTTTAAATGTTGAAAAAGAAGAGGGAAGTTGTATGGTTACTGGGAAACCTTCGAGAGAAAGAGTGTTGTTTGCTAAAGCGTATTAATTTTTTTAAAAAAAGCATAGTACAATTTGCGACATAAGAAAATAGTTGTATTTTTGCATCCGCGTAAAAAAGCAATGGTCCGTTCGTCTAGGGGTTAGGACGCCAGGTTTTCATCCTGGTAACAGGGGTTCGATTCCCCTACGGACTACAAAAGTTAAGAATAAAAAATAAGCAAAATGGCGAATCATAAGTCAGCATTAAAGAGAATTAGAAATAGCGAAACAAAACGTTTACGCAATCGTTACCAACACAAAACGACGCGTAACGCAATGAAGAAGTTCAAAGAACTTTCTACAAAGAAGGAGGCTGAAAAAATGTTTCCTGAGGTTGTTTCTATGATAGATAAGTTAGCGAAGAAGAATATTATTCATAATAATAAAGCTTCTAACTTGAAATCTAATATGGCGAAGCACGTAGCTGCGTTATAATTTAGAAAACTCTTACAGAATTAAAACTCTTTCAGGAAACTGAAGGAGTTTTTTTGTGCCATATTTTCATAATTGAATTCAATAGAGCTTTCAGATAAAAGCCCAGATATATTTATTTTGACTAAATAACCAGTCCATTATCATATCGTCATCGTAGGCAGCTATCCATGAAAAATGCCCTACTTTGGGGTATTGTGTATATCCGGGATGAGCTCCAGCATCTTTAAGAGCTTTTAACATATTGTGTGAAAGAACTGGGTACACAGCTCCATCCAAAGCACCATGGAAAATCCAAATTGATGTAAGAAGTTCAATTCGTTTTATACTCCTGAAATTCTGATGACTAATATCATTTGTTTCTATTTTTTCAAGAAGTAACTTTGATTTTAAACTATAGAAAAGCATCGTTATGACGAAAACTTAAATTTTAACTAATAAGTAATGAGTAGGCAATTTTTTACTCATTACTTATAAAAAATCACAACATATGAATGATAAAAAATCAGATTTAGCCGGACCTGGAATTAGTACTTACGAAGAAGTGAGTAAAATACTTCCTGACAATTATGAAGCTTTATTACCGCCTCTAAAGAGAATGAAGGCTCTTTACATGATTAAAGACTATATTGAAAATGGTCTTGCAGAGGCGTTGAATTTGCAGATGGTTCAAGTGCCGCTTATTGTTAGTAAAAATAGCGGTGTTAATGATTATCTGGATCGAGATGGATCCCGTACCCCAATTGACTTTCCGGCAGGTTTAGGTTTGCCGAAACGAATTGATGCTCAAATTGTTCAGGCAGCAACCAAATGGAAACGAATGGCTTTGGCAGAATTCGAATGCGAAGTAGGTCAGGGTATCAATACGGACATGCGAGCTGTTAGAAAGGATTATTTTTTAGATCACGATCATTCGGCTTATGTAGATCAATGGGATTGGGAAAAACGAATTAGCCTAGAAGATAGAAATTTAGACTACTTAAAAGATACTGTTCGAAATATCTGGAAAGTGATAAGAGGTGCAGGAATTATGGTTCGAAAACATTTCCCGGAATTAAACGATCCTAAATTTCCCGATTTTCCGGAAGAGATTAAGTTCTTACATGCCGAAGAGATTCTGAGTATGTATCCTAATCTGTCAAGAAAAGAAAGGGAAACCAGAATCTTACAGGACTACCCAGCCGTTTTCATCATTGGTATTGGTTCCGTTCTTAAAGACGGATATCCTCATGAAATGCGCGCTGCAGATTATGATGATTGGATCACACCAACTATTGTAAAAGATGGAGAACAAATGTTTGGTTTGAATGGGGATATTCTTGTTTGGAATCCCGTGACTAAAAGAAGGCATGAACTTACCTCTATGGGAATAAGAGTGACCAAAGAAACTTTACAAACACAGTTAAGCTTAACTGGTCAATTGGGTTATCTAGAATTACCTTATCATCGAGATATCTTAAATGATAATATACCATTAAGTATTGGAGGAGGAATTGGTCAAGCGAGAACCTATATGTATTTGTTGAGAACTGCTCATCTGGGCGAACTGACAGTTTCCGTATGGCCCGATGAATTGAAAAAAATATGTAAAGAAAAGAATATTCATATTCTCGAGTAATGTAGTTTATGATTGAATCTGGTCTAAGTCACGATCGGAATTTAAAACGCCCTGCTATTAAAGTTTAAACTTGAAAGCAGGGCGTTCTTTTTAAGATTATACCAATTATTATTTAAAAGGAGCCTAAAAAAATTTGAATTATAGTGTGTCCAGATGAAATAGAAAATCAAAGCATAGCATCGCTACGGTTTCATTTTTTATTGAAATATGGGCGAAATAGAAACAAATTGTTTGGTGCATTTTATGTGATAATTGGTATTACTGAAGCCAGCTAAATTAGCCAACCATTTCTTCCATTTCTCTTCCTATACCTATTTTGGTTAAAAATTCTTCAATTTCATCTTCAAAGCTAGGCTTTCCGATAGATTGCAGATCATAGAATACTCTAGTAGTTGGTTTGTTGATATCAATAACCCTATTAAGATCTATGGGCGTGCCAATGACAACAGCATCACAATCGCAGGCATTTATAGTTGCTTCCAAATCCATAAGTTGTTGTTCACCATAACCCATGGCTGGCAATAGTTTTCCTATATTCGGATAAGTGTCGAAGGTGTCTTTTAGTTTTCCCACCAAATATGGTCGAGGGTCGACTAATTCCGCAGCGCCAAATTTTTTGGCCGCTACAGTTCCTGCTCCAATTTTCATTCCTCCGTGAGTCAAGGTGGGACCATCTTCAACAACCAAGACTTTTTTATTACGGATTAATTTAGCATCCTCTACACGAATTGGCGAAGCAGCATCAATAACCACGGCAGTTGGATTAATTTCAGACATTATTTTTCTGATCTTCGCAACGCCTTTTGGTTTTGCACTGTCTATCTTGTTGATAATTACAACATCAGACATTCTTAAATTGACCTCTCCAGGATAGTACTGCATACCATGTCCTGCTCTAAGAGGATCTGTAACTGTTATAAGAAAATCAGATACATAGAATGAGAAATCATTATTACCTCCGTCCCAAACAATAACATCACAACCATCAGGATCATTTTCTGCGGCCCGAAGTATAGCTTCATAATCTACACCTGCATAAATCACGTTACCACGTACAACATGGGGTTCGTATTCTTCCATTTCCTCTATGGTGCAATCATGTTTTTTTAAATCGGCAATAGTCGCAAAACGTTGTACTTTCTGAGCTTCCAAGTCTCCATAGGGCATGGGATGTCTTATGGCGACAACCTTCAAATTGTGCTCCATAAGTATTTCTATCAATCTTCTCGCTGTTTGACTTTTTCCACAACCTGTGCGGGTAGCGCATACGCTAATCAATGGCTTAGTAGATTTTACAGAGGTATCTTTGGTGCCTAATAGAACGAAATTAGCTCCAGCTGAGTTTACTATAGCACTTTTATGCATGATATAGTCATATGAGACATCAGAATATGAAAAAGCAACATCATCTATCTCAAATTTATTAATGAGATCGACAAGATCTTTTTCAATGTAGATCGGAATTCCATTGGGGTATAACTTGCCTGCCAATGATGCCGGATAAATTCTACCATCAATATCGGGTATTTGAGCTGCAGTAAAAGCGACTACTTCATATGCTTCATTATCGCGATAAACAGTATTAAAATTGTGAAAATCACGACCGGCGGCTCCCATAATTAGGACTCTTTTTTTCATAATAAATAATTTATTTCATGAATACTTAAAGCCCAATGTATTCCAACTAAATGGAACATAAAATGATATATGTCACTTGGACGAAGGAAGGATGTTTAATTTTAGAGGTTATTTCTGAAATACAAAAGAAATCAATCGCGGGACTTTGGTTTCAGTTTCATTATCAAACCATTCTTTAAGTTCCAATAATTTGAAGTTGTTGCGCTTCGCCGAATTAATATATTCAGAAATATGATGTGTAAATGTCGTTAGCTCCTTTATGCTATCTTCATCTTCATACCGAGCCTTTGTTCCTAAATATTGTTTGAATGGATGTAGTTCACTGATAAAGAAGAGACCCTTCGGTTTGAGTTTCGCAAAGGCCTCAGTGAAAATAAAATCCAAGTCCTCAATATGTTCCAGAATAAGACTGGACGTAATCAAATCGGCAAAACTATCGTTAACTTTCCATTTTTTTGTAATATCTGCTTTTTGAAAACTTACGCATGGGTCAATAATCTTCTCCTTAGCTATATTCAGCATTTCTTGTGAGAAGTCCAGAGCGAGTACTTTTTCAGCTCTTGTAAGCAAATACGAGGTGTTTTTACCTGTTCCGCAGCCAAGTTCAATAACATTTTTAAAATTATATTCCTTCAGCGTTTGAACAGTTGACTTGTGGTCCAGGTCCCGGGTTTTGTTTTTATTGGTATCGTATTGCCCGGCCCAGATATTATATGCTTTCTCTATTGTCATTTCAGTTTCTTCAAAGCCTTAAGCTCCAATTTATCTGCTTTTTTCATGCTAATTGCATAACCCCCACCCGGAGCACTCCGTTGTTTTAAGTTAGATTTATGATCCACTAAAACCTTCCGGATATTATAAGCCTGCGGATTTGTTTTATAATCAGCATCTTCAGCGTCCGAATAAATAGTAGCGACATAGGTTTGTCCTTTTTCGAGGAAATCGAAGCTTATTTCAGAAGTACGGACGGAATTCCCGTTTACATTACCAACAAACCAATTTTCAGTTCCTTTCGCCTTCCGCGCAATTGTTATGTAATATCCCGGTTCAGCTTCCAAATACTTACTCTCATCCCAGTCTATTGCCACATCTTTTATAAACTGAAAGGCATCGGGAAATCTATCATAGTTTTCTGGAAAGTCGGCTGCCATTTGCAACGGACTATACATGGTGACATATAATCCTAGTTGATTGGCAATAGTACTGTTAACATGTGACCCATTAAATACATCCATTTCAAATATTCCCGGGGTATAATCCATAGGTCCTCCCAGTAATCTGGTAAACGGTATTACGGTTGCCTTTGAACCACCAAAAGCTTGGTATTCCGTTCCTCTTGCAGATTCATTACCAATCAGATTAGGGTAAGTGCGTCCTATTCCTGTAGGTCTAACTGCCTCGTGTGCATTAACCATGACCTTATAATCAGCAGCCTTCTCAATGGCATATTGATAATGATTGACCATCCACTGATTATAATGATTCTGGCCTCGGGGCAACATACTACCTACATAACCGCTTTTAACGGCGTTATAGCCATTGTCCTTCATAAACTGATATGCCTCGTCCATATGTCGCTCGTAATTACGTGTGGAGCCGGAGGTCTCATGATGCATAATCATTTCAACGCCTTTACTTTTTGCATAATCACGAACTTCAACAACATCGAAATCAGGATAGGGTGTAACAAAATCAAATACATAGTCTTTCGAATTTCCGAACCAGTCTTCCCAACCTATATTCCACCCTTCAACCAACACCCCATCAAATCCATGTTTGGCCGCAAAATCAATGTGTTTTTTTACATTTTTTGTTGTAGCGCCATGTCTTCCATTCGGCTTTGCCTTACTAAAATCTGTAACACCCAGCTTCACTGCTTTAAACTCATCTGTATAAGACCAGGAGCTTTTACCCGTAATCATTTCCCACCAAACCCCAATATATTTCATTGGTTTGATCCAGGAGGTATCTTCGATTTTACAAGGTTCATTTAAGTTATATGTAATTCTTGAGGCCAGAATATCACGAGCATCATCACTAACTAGAATAGTACGCCAGGGCGAGGTGCAAGGTGCAATCAAATTACCTTTATCACCTTTTGCGTCGGGAGTTAAAGAGGATTCAAAAACCATTGATTCGGCATCCAGAATAAGATGCATTGTCGAATAATCAATAAGCGCCGCTTCGTGAATATTGATGTATAGACCGGTATCGGTTTTCATGATTAAAGAAGTTTGTACTGCGGAATTAGAAAAGGAGGTTTGAGCTAGATTTGCTGTTATTGATTTAGTCATTAACGCTTCTATTTCTGAAAGCTTTGATTCTGTATAGTCATATTCCTGAGTATCATAATCTCCGGGAATCCAAAAGGCAGTATGATCTCCAGCCATAGCGAACTGAGTTTTTTCTTCTTTAATAATAAAGTGTCCTAGGTTCTCCTGAAGCGGAAATTCGTATCTAAAGCCTAATCCGTCATTGAATAATCGAAATCTAACGATAATATTTCTTCGGATGCTTTTCTGGCGAAGTGTTACGGACAATTCATTGTAATTATTCTGAATTACTCTTTCCTCACCCCAAACTGGTTCCCAATTTTCATCGAAACTAGCGGTTGAAGAGTCTATTAGAGAAAAACCGGACAACATCTGCTTGCTGTCATTTTTCAATTCAAAACCTAGTTTACTGGATTTAATTACTTCCTGTTTTTTATAATGCAGCTTATAAGTTGGTGTGCCATCATTCAGTAGAGAGAATTCCATTTCTAAATTCCCGTTGGGAGAGATTAATTTTTGGGCATTACCAAATTGATAAAGACCAAGGAAAATGGTACATAGGAAGAGAAGTTTTTTTGTCATGAGATTCATTTTTAAATCGGCAATTGAATGTTAAATTGGTATAACATCATCAAGCTATTTGGTCAAACCAATATATTAATAAAGGTACAAATTACAGAAGAAAACTAATAAGGTTTAAAATGAAACTATTTCTGAAACGCTACCAACATTGATAATGGTGGTACTTCAACCGATGCCTCTATTTTTTTACCCCCATCAAAATAAAATTCATCTCCCATAACTGCTAATTCCCATGCTCCATCCAAATCAAAATTGACAGCTTCGGTTTTGGCGTTGTAGACCACAAAAATATTATTCCAAATATCTCCATTCGCATGATTACTGATTTGATAGCTAATCAATCCATCCTCTACTTTTTTAAATTCAAGATTACTCCTTACATCATTGGCCGAAATCATCCTAAAACCAGGATGCTTCTTTCTTAAGGCTATCAAGTTTTTATGGTATGTTACAACTTCGGAGTTTAGTACCTTCCAGTTCCAATTGATTTGATTGATTGAATCCGGTAAATTATATGAATTGTGCTCTTCTTTTTTATTGCGTAACATTTCTGCTCCCGCATGCATGAAGGCAGTTCCTTGAGAAGTCATTACAACAGCATTCCCTAATTTCACCATAGCAGCTAATTCTTCCTCGTTCGCATCCCTTCTGGATACTTTGAGTTTATCGTAAATCGTATGATTGTCATGACAGGAGACATAGGAAATGGACTGCCAGGGTTGGTTCGTCCATGGGGCATCTGAATAATTAACCGATTTATAATCAATTTGTGCATGTTTGATGCATCCAACGATTCCCATTTTAACGGATTCTTCGGTATCTGCTGCTCCGCTTACAAATCCTGTACTTTTATCCTCAAAAACTGAACCTTTCAATCCGTCCCGAATATCGTCGCTGAAGGCTGCTATTTTCGGCATTTGCATCATGTTTTGCTTCAATGCCCGCTTTTCAATTGTTAAAGGTGAATCTCCTGCTGTCCAGCCTTCACCATAGACGAAAATATTCGGATTTACATTTTGCAGGGCCTTTGTGATTTCATTCATAGTAGTTATGTCATGAATTCCCATCAAGTCAAATCGAAAACCATCTAAATGGTATTCCTCCGCCCAATAAACCACAGATTCTGTAATAAATTTGCGCATCATAGCTCTTTCAGATGCGGTCTCATTTCCACAGGCAGCGGCATCTGAAAGTTTACCGTCATTCCAATGTCTGTAGAAATATCCAGGTGTTTCCAGATTAAAATTGGAGTCTTCCGTTCGTCCGGTATGATTATATACAACATCGAGAATAACACCAATATCATTATCATGAAAGGTTTTTACCATTTCTTTAAATTCCTTAATCCTCACTTCTGCTTTGTACGGATTAGAAGAGAATGAACCTTCAGGGACATTATAATTATTTGGGTCATATCCCCAATTGAACTGTGCGCTGTCCAGTTTCGTTTCGTTAATCGAGTAATGGTCATATGTTGGTAGTAAGTGAACATGTGTGATTCCCAATTCTTTGAGATGGTCTATCCCGGTAGCTACGCCAGCAGGTCCTTTGGTACCCTTTTGGACCAAGCCCAGATATTTACCCGGCATACTCGAGCCGGATTCAGGGTGAATCGTCATATCTCTTATATGTAGCTCATAGATAATGGCTTCATTTGTATAGTTTATTTCCGGGCCTTGATCAAATTCCCAGTCTTTAGGGTTTGTAGTCTCCAAATCCAACACCATGGCTCTCTTGCCATTAACCCCGACTGATTGTGCATAAATACCAGGTGTTTCATCCAACCATGAGCCGTTAACTTGTACCTGATAGGTATAGTAGGTTCCATTTAGATTCTCATTTAATTGTTTTTTCCAGATACCATCGCGATGTTTATCCATTAGATGTGTAGCGATAGGTTCACCGCCATCACCAGCCTTATATAAATGAAGCTGAACTTTTTCGGCAGTTGGGGACCATATCTTAAACTCAGTTGCTTCCTCGTTGTAGTCTAACCAGAGATCTGCTAGAATAGGAGAGGGGTAATCGTTATAATTCGCATATGTTTTTTTGTTTTCTGAACACGAAATTAGAACGGTGCAAATTAAAAGGATACTAAGAGAGTCTATCATATCTAAATAATATTTGAAGCTAAAATTGAGTTCGTTTGTTATTATTTATGAAACAATACGATTTAATAAAAACCCAAATCCTAGAGTGTCACTTTTGTTTCCTGGTTTTCATTTAAGGCCACTGGTTTATCTTTAACTTCAATATCCAATTGCCCAGATTTTTTAGTTTCCCATAAGAATAGAAATTCATTATGATTTAAGGTCACATGAACCACATCACCCTGCCATTTCAGCTTAAAAGATATAGAAGTCCAATTGGGCGGTAGCCAAGGCTTGAACGTGAGTTTTCCGCCTTTCAATCGCATCCCTCCGAATCCGCTAACCACGGCTTGCCATGAACCACCTGCCGATGCAATGTGCATACCATCATTGGTGTTTCCCTGGTTATCAACCAAATCAACATAAACGGATCTTTCGAAATATTGAAGTGCTTTTTCGTAATTTCCAACTTCAATCCCCATAATTGTATGAATACATGGGCTCAAAGAGGATTTATGCATTGTTCGGGGTTCGTAGTAGTTGTAATTGGCCTTTTTCACCTCATCGCTAAACATGCTAGGGAGAATGTATGTCAGCATTAATACATCTGGTTGCTTTAGCAAGGTAGTCTCTTGGCAGTTATCATGATGATAACCTTCAGGGTATATTGGCATGTCATTTTCGTCCCATTCAGTAATTGGAACATCTTTCAGGTTAAAGTATCCTTCAAATTCCTCAATCAAACTTTTGTCAGGGTCGAAAGGAATGTAAACTTTACTGGCTTTCTCGAACCAGCTGTTAATTTCACTTTCTTGGAGGTTAATTTTATTCATCAAGACCTTCAATTTACTAGGATTGGAGGCTTTCAGAATAGCATAATATTCTGCCGATTTTTCTAGATTCCACTTTGTTAGTGCGTTTGTGTAAACACTGTTATTAACAAGCTCATGGAACTCGTCGGGTCCTTCTACTCCAGTAAGTTCGTATCGATTAAGTGTATTGTTGTACTCAAGTCTGCTGTCCCAGAATCTTGCCGTCTCAAATAATATTTCGGCGGCATAATCTGTTAGGAAATCTTTGTCGCCTGTGGTCTCGTAATAATAGATTAGACCGAAAACAACCGCGGAAGTAATATGGAGCTCTCTTTCACCTGTCCAGATTCTGATTAATCCATCTGATGTCCAAGGTGGAGTCACTTCATGGCCGGTGTCTGCCGATTCCCACGAATACCTGATTCCTTCGTGGTTCCCTTCTTTGGCATAATCTCTTGCACCTTCTTTGGTATTATAGCGGTACATCATGAGAGCTTTAGCCGTTTCGGGTTGTGTAAAAACATAGAACGGTAACATAAAAATTTCAGTATCCCAGAAAACATGACCTTTGTAACCTTCTCCTGACAAACTTTTAGCTCCAATATTCGCATGGAAATCGGTAGGGCTAGCCGTAATAAGTAAATGATAGGTATTAAACTTTAGTGCATGATTTGCAGCTTTATCGCCTTCAATTTTCACTTCACAAGCATTCCACTTTGCGTCCCAGGCGGCCTGATGTGACGTAAATCGGCTCTGGAAACTATGATGTGAGTTTTCTGATAATAGCGAAACAGCAGATGATTTTACATCTGTTTTTGAAACATCTCTTGAAGTAAATATTGCCACTTGCTTCTCGAAAGCTATAGTTTCTCCCTTTTCAATATCGATTGTCAATGATTGCCCAGCATATTTGTGATCAATTTTTTTAGATGATGTTGCTCCTTTCTTATTGGTAGTTAGTGAGCTAGCATATCCTAAATGATGAGGTCTGTCCTTGGTTTTAACTTCCAGATAAACACCTTCGTCTGTTAATGATCCAGAAACATGATCCAAATGAACGCTTTTTGCCCATTTGTGCCATTTGACATCTGGATCGAATTTTGTCTTTCTTTTAAAGACAGGTTCTACATCTAAATTGACAACATTAGCATTTATTGCCCCTTCAATTGTCAAGGCAGCGCTATAATTTTCGGCTGTAACACTAACGTAGGTATCCATTAAATGAACATGTGACATATGTGCAAACCTGATACTTTGATATTTAGTAATCCGGCCCTGACTATCCTTAAACCTAGTTTCTCGAAATAACATCCCGTTTTTCATGTCGAGAATTCTTTCGAAATTCAGGATCTCACTTGTCTGTATGGATAACTTTTCACCATCAATATAAATTGATAAATCTAGCCAGTCAGGCGCATTAACAAGGTCAACAACAAAGGATTGGTGATGATCGTAAACTCCGTTCAGATATGTGCCTTGTAGCGCCGCAGCGTGGCCTTCTTCAAGGCTGCCTCTCGTTCCGAGATATCCGTTACCAACAGTGAATATTGTTTCGTAAAAGTTAATACGTTGTATATCAAAATTGTTCTCTTCAACAAGCCATTCAGGTCCGCTGAGTAATTTTCTTAAATCCTGCATTCTTTCCAATTAAATACTACCGTAATTATCAATGATCATTTTATTTGTTTCAGCCCTATCCTTAAAGACTTCAAAAGTCCGTCCTTGTGTTCTTTGCGCTCCGAGGGCATTGGCATATTTAACCGCTTTAATGTAGTTTGTCGGGTCATCCAATAGACCAAAACCTAAGCCTCCGGCAAATGAATCCCCACAACCAGTGGTGTCAACTACATGTTCGACGCGGAGTGCCTTCACTATTTCTTGTTGCATCTCTCCGTCTTTATTGTAAAAAATAGCGCCTCCGTTTGCATCCAGAGTAACAATTAGGGATTTGATACCGTGATCTAATGAGTGCTTAGCAAAAGCTGGTAAATGACTTATATCTTCTTCATCGAAACCTGCTAAGTTTTCTAAATCATATTCTTTCTTAAACCAGCAGCAATTTGACTCTTCAAGATTCATTTTTAGCACATCAATATATGGAAGCCATTGGTCTCTATCGATCCAAAATTTTAGCATTCGGTCACCAACAGTTGTAATCGTGCTTGTAGGGCCATGAGCATCAAAAATGATAGTGCCATCACTGTTCTCTTTGATATATTTTAATGATTCTAATGGAACTTCATAATCGGTAATTGGAACACAAACAAATACATCACAGTGCATTAGATCCGTTAGGTCTTCTGGTATAATAGGGTTCATGAAACCTGTTTGTTTTTCCAGTCGGTTATTTTGATCAACGAACTTTAATTTGATTACATCTCCTTGATCCGCGTCTGATGTAATGTAATCTGAATTAATATTCTCATATTCTTCTAAGATTTTTTTTACGGCAGCTTGATCCTTTTTTCTCACATGAGAAACGATATTAACGGTTCCGTCTTTCCCCAATAATTTGGACAAACCAATAGCAGTATGCATGGCACAGCCAAATTTTTCAATTATCTCCCCGTGATGTGTAGTAATATGGTCTCTTGGAATAGGGCCAAGAACGGCAACGTTGTATTTAGACATATGAATAATGGTTAGAAATAAATATTAATATTACCCGGATGGTGAGATTCAGAATTGAACGTTGTGAATCTAATTAATTTTCCAAGTTGTACTATTCCATCTAAATATAAAGTAAATTATGCAAATACAAAGAATAAAAGCTGCTGCTATATTTTATAATTCAATGCTTGTTTTTTTTGAACCTACATAAAGTTTGATAGAATAATTATTTAAGCGCGACGGAAAGCAGTTTGTTTTTTATATAAATTTGCTAAATGAAAAATACGATAGCTAACCGAGTCGCCGATTTTTTAAAAAGGTTTCCACCATTTGACCTACTAACTAAGGATCAAATCCTGAAAATTGCCAAACAAGTAAAAATTAAGTACGTTGAAAAGTCTGAAATTATTTACGCACAAAATGACGCATTACACGATCATTTTTACCTAATAAATAAAGGTGCTGTAAGTCTAAAGAAAGAGGTTGATGGTCTTATGAGAACCATTGATAAATTTGATGACGGTGATGTGTTTGGACTTCGACCAATTTTTGCAAAAGAAAACTATGCTATTTCGGCAAATGCCGATGAAGAGTGTATCTTATATGCCATTCCTATCGATACGTTTAAACCCTTGGCCGAAAAGAATAAAAAAGTTGGTCAGTTTTTAATTGAAAGTTTCGCATCTAATACAGAAAATCCATATTCAAAAGAATATCAGAAGAAGTTATTTGATACAGATAGTGATACTGTAGATTCCTCGAACCAGATATTTGAGTTGCAGCCCGTAAAATATGTAAAAAAGGTTATTACAGCCGGGCTGGATGCGGAGATAAAGGAAGTTGCAATACTAATGCGAAATAATAATGTGGGCTCAATTATTATTGAAAATAATAATATACCCGTAGGTATAGTAACCGATAAAGATTTTAGAAATAAAGTAGCGACAGGTATAGTATCGAATAGCGATAGTATTAAAAGCATTATGAGTATGCCAGTTCTTTGTTATCCTAGAAATATTTCAATAGCTCAGGCACAGATTACAATGATGAAGCATAATGTGAGTCACCTTTGTATCACTAAAGATGGTACTCCAAATTCTAAAATAATTGGAGTTATCGCGCATCATGACATTATTTTGATGAAGGGAGCTAACCCTGCAGTTTTGATGAAAGCTATAAAATGTTCCAAATCGACCAAAGAATTAAAAAGAATAAGGGAAAAAATCATGCTTCTTTTAGATGGATATATTCAGCAAAATATACCACTGACTCATATCAGTAAGATAATTTTTGAATTAAACGATGCAACCATAAAAAGGATCATTGAACGATGCATTGATAAAATGGATACAGAACCTCCTGTTGAATTTGCTTGGATTTCTTTAGGAAGTCAGGGTAGGAAGGAGCAATTACTGCATACCGATCAGGACAATGCAATTATATTCGAAGATGTAGAAAGCAAAAATATTGAGGAAGTTCGGACCTATTTCCTGGCATTAGCTTCAAAGGTTAATAAACGTCTTGATAAAATTGGTTTTGAATTTTGTCCGGCTGATATGATGGCTAAAAACCCTAAATGGTGTTTGAGTCTTTCAGAATGGAAGCAACAGTTCAGTGAGTGGACATCGCAGACAGGCGCAGATGAGATCCTTTTGTGCTCTATCTTTTTTGATTTTGACATTACCTTTGGTAATTCGAAACTTACTAATGAACTGGCTACTCATATTTTCAAAATAACACAAGACAATGAAATTTTCATTTCTAAATTAGCTGCGAGTGCTCTAAGAAGTCCATCGCCCTTGAGTTTCTTTAGACAGTTTTTGGTTGAACAGGATGGAAGACATAAGGATTTTTTCAATTTAAAAATACGTGGCCTGATGCCAATAACCGATGCCGGACGTGTTTTGGCACTTCATTATCAGCTAAAAAATATTACTAATACTGCTGAAAGATTTGAAAAACTAGCAGAATTAGTGCCCGAAAACAAAGAATTATATCTTTCTTGTTCTTATACTTCTAAGGCATTGCTGAAATTTAAAACAAAACATGGCTTACTCCAAAACGATGGCGGAAGCTTTATCGAATTATCGATATTGACAAAAGAAGAGAAGATGAAGTTAAAGCGATGTTTTAAAACTTTGGCGGGAGTTCAGGAACTGATAAAAATTAAATTTAATGTCAAGAACTACTTATGATGAAGAGATTCTTGAAAGATCGTTTAAAGAAGCATCCAGTTTACTGGGAATCCTATTCGAAATTGTTCGATGAAAAATCTTCTTCCATAAGTAAACAAACAAGATTTATAGCTTTAGATACTGAAACAACTGGTTTCGATTTTGAGTTGGATAGAATCATATCAATCGGTGCAGTTGTAATATCAAAAAATGAAATTATTATTGCTGAATCATTTGAAATCTTTATAAAACAAGAGAGGTTCAATGCCGATACCGTTGAATTTCATGGTATTATCAAAAATGAGAAGGTAGAAACTCTAACAGAAGAACAAGCCCTTGAACAATTATTGGATTTTATTGGCAATGCCGTTTTAGTAGCTCATCATGCGAACTTTGATATAACTATGATTAATCAGGCACTAAAACGTAATGGGTTGCCTAAACTTAAAAACAAAGTTTTAGATACTGTGAATTTGTACCGATCCACAAGAATTAAATCCAATTTAATTGATCAAAATAAAAATTACTCTCTCGATGAAATTGCTGAAAACTACGGGATCAATGTAGCCGATAGACATACCGCAGCAGGTGATGCCTTAATCACTGCTATCATTTTCTTAAAGACCTTAAGTAAGCTCAACAAGAGCAAAGTGCTTACAATAAAAGAGTTGCTTAGAATACGTTAGTTATTTGCAAATGCTATAAGTGTATCTTATCTGCAGGATGAAGGAGTATAAATAATGTGTCCCGTTCTAAAATAGCTATACATTAAAATGTTAGCTTAATGAAAACATCATTAAAGTGTTTTAAACAAATTAATAGACACCGTGGCAAGATCTGAGTTCGGATATTTCCTAAAATTATTTTTATCAGGTACTAACCCAGCTTCTTCCGCAGCTTTTAAAAACGCATCGACTTCGAGGATATATTGATCGGAGTATCCGTGCGTAAGGTCGTAGGCTGTTGCAGCAGTTTCACCTATATGCTTAGCCACAAGTTCTGGTTTAACAGTATGTAACTCTATGAGTAATAGACCAAATTTCTTGATGTGTGGTGTCCATTTATTCAGATGTTGTTTTAGCGACTCCGAAATCAAGTTGTTGTTTATTCTCTCGCCATTACTGGCATAAGCTCCGGTCGAAGATGAATTGCTTAGAGGCTTAGATATTTTTGGTGTTTCCCAGATTCTATTGTGGTCTAAAAAGGTTCTAACGTTCAATAAATCCTCTAGTTCTACATTGTATTTATCTTTGAGATCGGCGGCAAGTAGATCTGGATTCCCGATATCTCCCCAAACAATTTTCGCCCAAATATCGGACTTTATTAAATTCTCTCTTGAGACATTTAATGCGGTTTCGTTGTAGTCGGCCCCAATAATAATTAA